>JGI26470J50227_1000119_pt1 | contig 37035 bp, 32 predicted proteins | sample FreactTroBogLake_FD_50227 | JGI IMG/M metagenome (IMG submission 50227)
AGATGATCGACATTTTCTTCCAAGAGCAAGTGATACGGAGCTACCCGATTCCCTCCGGCCACCGGGCCTACTTGAGCGCAGACTTCCCGGAGACCACCAGAGGGATGATGTGACCCATTGTTGAAGGTGATGTGCACCCGCTTGGCATCGGGATGCACTTGGCACGCGGGNGAGGTTCTCGCCTTTGACGAGGATCAGGTGCTGCTTGGTGTCCATGCTAGGTGTTGTCTCCCGGTATTCCGTCCTTCGTTACGGAGGAGAAAAAGTCCGTGCTCCACAAGTCGAGGCTGCGGGGGNCACGGATGAACGCCCTCACGTCCTGGGCGGCCTGGGCAAAGTCCACCTGGCTGAACCGCTGCTCTAGGAGCTCTTGGAGTCGCAGCCTGTCCAAAGCCTCAGGGGTCTTCCAATGCCCCGATTGCCGCATCCGAGCTTCGAGGTGTGTCAGGTTGGGGTTCACCCGGTGGGATAGGTACCAGAGGTAGTCATAGAAATCGCGGCCCTTGACCCGATTCTTCCAGGAACGGCAGAGCACGGCATGGAGCTTGCCTGCAAACAGTGACGGAAGGTCGTAGAGGCGCACCGAGTAGGGAATCGGACTGAGCTGGTACCTCACGTCGTAACTCGCCCCCGTGGGAGGGTCGGTATCGACTTCGAACTTGATCTTCAGCTGCTCATTCGGGGGAACCCCCGAAACGGGGGGAGTCAGCGAGGCAATCTTGAGGAGGTGGACCAGAGTGCCTCCCTTGATGAAGGCCGACTGGACGGCCGAGTCCTCGGTCTTCTCCTTCCTCTCCACCTGAACCTCAAAACCATAGGCGGCGAGCTCGTCCCGAACGGCCGAGGTATAGGCCTCAAGTTGGAATTCTGGCTTGGGGGCTTCCAGGCTGAAGTCGAGGTCCTCTGAGAACCGGTCCAGCCCGTGGAAGATCCGTAGGGCGGTGCCCCCGTAAAAGGCACCCTCACGGAAGAACCCCGCCCGAGAGAGCCCGAGAAGAGNGATCTCCTGAATGATTTCCTTGAGGGCCTGTCGGTAGGCATCAGCAGTCTTGCAGTCGTAGCGCTTCAAGAGGTCTTGGACGGGACTAGGCATAGGTCTTCGCTCCCCAGGTGGCAAGCAAGGCCACCGGACGGCTCCGGTAGAGGGGGGCCCATTCGGTCAGCTGGTCCCAGTTGATCGAAGCCAACTCGTCGGGGCCCATTCTCCAGTCTTCGATCAAGAGGCTGGAGAGGTCGCCGAGGTTCTCGATTCCTCGGGTCTTGTAGACTGTGTCGGCCAAAGCCTTTTCGGGGCAGGCCACCAGATAGGGGTAGCCAGCCTCTTCTTGGCGTTCGATCCCATATGGGTAGACCGCTTTCGGTAGGTAGGCGTAGGTGAACTCACCAAAGGGCGTAGAGAAGGCCTTGTCCTTGTTCTTGCCGTAGCTGGCCGAGGTGAAGGTGGGAACCCCTTCGGGGATCAATCCGTGGAAGGCTAGTGCGTACTGGAACGACAGGTACGACGGACCGTAGATCACGGGGGCCAGCACCTGGGGAGGCGGCGCCTCGCCCTCAACGAAGAGTCCGCGTCGAACTGGGGNGAGGGTTCCAGCCTTGAGGAGTCGGCTCAGGCGAGTCTTGGGGTTGCCATAGCCGGAGAGTTCCTGCATAACGGCGAGACTGTCCTTGAGCATACTATCTCCAGTAAGTATCATGATACGATACTTACTGGAGGTAAGCAAGCATACAATGCGAAATGCCTGTGACCCGATTCAGGTACTAGTGCCGCGAGGCGTGCAGCACCTCACTCACCCTTCCGTCGAGGAAAGTTGTCCGGAGATCCATTGAGCAGCGTCTCGAAGTGAGCCTGCCGACTTATGCACCCGTCCCAGGATCAAGGAACCCTCCACGCTCGAAAGGATACGAACAGCCCAAGTATCGGAGTCCTTGAGTCCGAGAGACTGCAACCCAGAGGAAAGGGNGGTCAGCAGGCTTGAAAAACTCTTCGAACAAATCAGCGACAGGGCTTCGTCTCTCGGGACAGCATCAAGCGAAACTGCGGCAATCGGACAGCCAGCCGCAAAGCTGTCGGTTTCAAAATGGTCTGCGATTTTCGAAATCCACGCTTCCACGACCTGGCTGGGTCGGTTGTGGTCGGTGCGAGCTTGAAGAAAGAGCCAATTAAGCTGGGCTACAAACAATTCAAGGGCTTCTTCCACGAGCTGAGTCTTTCCCTTCGGGAAGAAATGCTGAATGGAACCAAAGGGCGTTCCACTCTCTTCGACGAGGGTTCTCCATGAGGTCTCAGCGTATCCACGGTGCTGAAGAAGTGCCAATCCTGCGGCGACCATGCGGTCGCGGGTCGATGTTTGCATATCCTATTTTACCAATGGGTGTCCCCTCAGGACACCCCCGCAACGATATTTGTTCGTAAGTAGCGGGATCACCCGTTAGTTCGGCAGAAATCTAACGGGTATCCGCCAACGTATGTTCTTACTTCTTGAATGAAGGTTTGGGCGCACTCAGGCTGGATTTGACTTGAGCGGAAATCTCATCGATGAGAATCTCCTGCTCTCCGGCGTTGATTCCGTCAAGAATCTTCTTGGCCACAACTTGCGGATCGTTCTTTGCCACCTGCNCCCCCGCCATCATCTCGGTATCAATATAGCCTGCATGGATTGCGACGACCTGGGTGCCCTGGGACTGCAGTTCCGCTCTCAGTCCCTCGGTAATCAGAAGCGCTGCCGCCTTGGAAGCACTGTAGACCATCGTCCCGGGGAAGGCGATCCATGCCAATACCGACAGCATGTTTGCAATCCCACCACCTCCATTCCTTGCGAGAACTGGGGCGAAGGCACGGGAGACCGAAAGAAGCCCAAAGACATTGGTTTCAAACGACTCCCGGAGCACGTCGCTCGAGGGCTTATCTCCGATGGTGTAGTTTCGGTAGATACCAGCATTGTTGATCACGAGGGTCACGTCTGTAAGACTCTTGGCGGCTGCTTCCACTTCATCCGCCTTGGTGACATCCAACCTGACCGGTACGGCCCCGGGGACATCGACCGACGAGACGTCTCGGGCACCCGCGTAGACCTTCTTGGCTCCTGCGGCAAGAAGGGCACGGACAAGTTCCTTGCCCAACCCCCTGTTTGCTCCGGTGACCAACACCACGGCTCCGCTGATTTTCATACTCTACTCTCCTTTCGACTATAACAGTCGTAATACAGAAGAACCTAAGTATAACACCTGTGATAGTCAAGCGGGGCCACCGACCAAAAGGAGAGAGCTTCCCCCCTTGCGCCCTGGTAGGAAAAGACTCTCTCCCCTACAACCCGCCGGGTGCTGGTCTATCCCCGCAGTCTTGCGATCTCCGCCTTTGCCGCGTCCACGAGTTCTTCGTTGGTGTGGGAATGTCCCCAAAGTCCCCNCCCCCCGGGCGCGGCTTCCGTGAGCACTACCCATGTGCGGTCTCTGAAGGTCGAATCTCCCGTGGTCGCAACCACGAGATTCGTCAGATCCTCTACCAACTTGAGTTGCTTAGCCCGGTCAAGGGCTCCCTGGTTGGTTAGAACCTGGATGCGAACGTAGTTTCCCTCGCCATCGACGTTCGACAGATTCCCCTCGGGCATCTCGTGCACGAACGCTGCCGTGTTCTTTCTGAACATCGGAATATCGGGGACGCCCTCGGCTTTCTTAACAATGGTCGCGGCTTCGACAGCCAACCGGTGGGNGTCGCTGAAAGTCCCTGCGGTTGCGTAGACATCAATCATTGGCATTTTATATGCCTCCTTCCAAGGTTATTCGAACAACTCCAACGAACAGGTCAGTTCTTCCCGTCNCCCGCAATCCAGCCAACAAACTTCCGAATCACGGGAGTGAGGAAGTACATCACGGGGACTGCCACCACCGATGCGATAGCCCAGGTGCGCAACCAGTTCTGTATTACATATGTTATAACGTATGACTATTACAACTGTCATTGTCAATACCCCTCCGGAAGTGTGGGGCGGTCTGACGTGGCTCTTTGAGCCCCTCGCCCGCGACCGGTTGTTCCGTCGTGCGCAGACTTGGGTGGTCACGGGTGAACGGTATCGTACGAAAGACCGAATCCGAAACGGAGTCGTCGACTCCGAATCGACATCAGCAAAGCGGAAGTAGCTCGCCGGCAAAGAAGAGGGAGGAAAAAACCGGCGTTGGCAATTCACCAGGAACCCAAACTCATTGGTTGGGCTCGACCCAGTCAGGATGAGCCGGAACAGCCTTTCTCATTGCCCAGTGGGTCTTTCCCAACCGATGGACTTTTTCGAAGCCCTGGCGGCGATACCCCGGGTCGATGAAGAAACACGGAACCCGCCAATCTGGGAGGGTCGTCGTGGCCTTGTCGTATTCACGTCGGTGTTTGATCCGGGGCAACTCCTCCCGTCCACGAAGCCTCTTTCAAGCGGCGGAGCCGGGGCGACCTGGCCCGCTTCTAATCCGTCTGCTCGCGAACGGTCGTTCTCCATCAGACGATCGATAAGAGGGCGTTAGGTGGTCACGAGGCTCTTGAGTTGCTCGAAGGAATCCTGGATGAGTCTTGAGAGATCGGGCCCGTCTGACTCGGCCGCCCAACGAGTGTAGGCGGTGGTGAAGACCAGACCGCCCGTATTCGCCGCGAGGGNCGCCGCAGGAGCGGCGATTCCGCGTCTCTTCAACGCGTCAGCCATCGCAACGGTGAAGGTTGCATCCTTGTGCAAAGTACGCTCTTGCAGCGATGGGGTGGCGGCGATCACGGACTGTCGTTGCCTGATGAGGTCGTGTCTCTCCTGAAGAGTCGGGACCATCGCTTCGAGAGCGGTAAGTATGATTTGGATGGGCGTGGCGGTATCCGGCGCGGTCTCGATGGTGCTCAAGCAGATTTCGAGAAGGGTTTCTTGCTCTCCAAAAAGGACCTCACGCTTGTCCGCGAAGTGGCGGAAGAAGGTCCGCTCCGTGAGGCCGGCCCGTTCCGCTATCTCCGTCACTGTCGTTTGGTCAAATCCACGTTCCTGGTAAAGATCGAGAGCAGCCTGCTGAAGCCTACCTTTGGCATTGGGTTCCCATCGACTCATTTTTTGACAGGTTCCATGACAGTCATTGACATGACTCAGACTGTAGCGTACCTTGTCGATGTCAGCAACTGACATAAGGAGCTAACAATGACCTTCCAACTGATGGCGCTCATCATGACCGGTGCCGCCTGCCTTCTCGGAGCCCGGTTCATCTTTGCCGGTGGTTCGGTGCTCAAGGAGTGGGGCCTCGAGGTGACCACTGGTGCGCTTATTGTGTGCCGCCGGATTGGAATTCTCTATGGGGGCATTGCCCTCTTGTTTTTCCTGGGACGTGACGCCGGCCCTTCGGAGTTTCGCTCCGCGGCGTGCTTGGTCACGGGTGGCGTGATCGCAGCGCTTTCAGGGCTTGGACTCTTCGAGTTTCTGTCCAGGAGAGTCCGGGCTGGGATCTTCGCCGCTGTGGTCGCGGAGGCCGTGGTGGCGGCAGGTTTCGTTTGGGTGTGGATCGGCGGGAAATGACCGCTAAGGAAGGCAAATGATGATGAAGACGATTCAGTATTACCGGTACGGTGACCCGGAGGTCCTACAGCTAGACGAGGTTGCACTCCCGAAGGCGGGGAGAGGGCAGGTTCTCGTGAGGGTGAAAGCCGCCTCGTTCAATCCGATGGACGGGAAAATCCGGAGGGGAGAGATGAGGGCGCTGACAGGATCCCGATTTCCTCGGGCCCTTGGACATGATTTCGCCGGTGTGGTCGAAGCACTAGGCCCTGAAGTCGACCATCTCAAAGTCGGGGATGAAGTTTTCGGCGTCACGTCCCTCGGTCAAGCCGGGGCGTTTTCCGAGTACGTTGCCGCCGACGAGAGAAGCCTTTGGATCAAGCCACCGTCGGCTACCTTTGAGCAGGCGGCAGCGTTGGGCGTGGTGAGCATAACGGCTTGGAATGCGCTGGTGGAAAAGGCGAAGCTGGGGGCAGGTCAGTCCATTCTTATTACCGGATGCCTGGGCGGAGTTGGCCGTTCAGCGGTTCAGCTGGCCCGAATTCTCGGTGCCACTGTGGTTGGTAGCTGCAACGCGTCTGGAAGAGAGGAAGCGATAGCTCTGGGTGTGGACGAGGCCCTCGATTATCGCAACGTCAACATCTCTCAGCTTCGGCATCGCTTTGACGTCATCTTTGATACGGCGGGAGCTCTGTCGCTAAGTCAGTGTGCCACCATGCTGAAGCGCCATGGAAAGTCGTTGCACATCGTCCCGAGTCTGGCCAAGATGCTTGGCTGCCTGCTCCCGTCACGCCACTACCTCGTGTTTGGAAATGCGACGCCACCATCCCTGGCTGGGATTGCCGACGCCATGGGGCGGGGTAAGCTCGTTCCGGCCATTGGCCGGACGGTTCGCCTTTCCGAGGCAATCTCAGCCATGGCCGACCTTGAAAAGACCGGACTCCCCAAGGGAAAGCTCGTGGTCGTCCCGGACCGGTAGCCGAGGAGGCGCCGAACCGGCCAAGATCAGCGCACGGAGGGACGTGCCACGATTAGCTTCCGTGTGCCGGATAACGCNCCCCCGCCGTCACTTCCAGGGGCAGGTGGTTGGCCCGGATCGGGAGCGGGCAAATGGCAAAGGGCGTGAAGGCACAGGGAGGGCTGAAGGCCTGGTTGAAGTCGAGCTCGACGTGGCCGCCTTGAGGCCAGGCCGGGTGGAGGAAGCGGCCCGACCCGTAGGTGGATTTTCCGCTGGTCAGGTCTCGAAAGTTGACGAAGAGATGGCCGTCCTCTTCGGCGGCCTCCAGGGTCAAGTCGAGGCCCTTCAGTTGAAAGCTCAAGCGTCCGACCGAGACCAAATCGATGCCGTTGCCGAACACGTTGGTCGTTCCCAGATGGCGCGGCTTGTCGTACGCCTCGAACTTCGCCAGGACTCGGAAGTCAGGGTCTGGATCGAACCACGAGAGTCCGTGGAACTCGAGGCGGCGGGGGTTTCCCCGGTCCCGGACCCGAACGCCGTACCTTAAGCCGTTCTCTTTGTCCGTCCGGGACAGTCCTGTGATCAGAAGGTCGGCAACCCGGAACCTCGACGGAGGAACAGGGCCTTCGTCGTCCAGTTGCAAGGGCGTTGGGCCTTCGATCGGCACTTCGAGGCCAGACTCGTCGCGTAAGACTGCCTCGACCCCCGGAGCGGGGGNATAGACCAGGGCCCCGTTGGTGAGCTCCAGGGTTCCCAGGCGTCCAGGTGCCTGGCCGTGAGCGTGGATCACGAGGTCATTGTCGGCCGAAGTTCCTATGGTCTGCGACCCGTTGCTTAACCAGAACAGTTCGGACATCGACAACCAGCTGAAGTCCTCGCGAAACGAGTCCTCCCGTTGTTGGCGCCACAGGGTCAACTCCGGGAGGAACCTGTCGTGTGCTGTACTCATGAATCTCTCCTTAGGGGTTCGGTCTCGATAGTGCGGCCGGGATGGACCCCGAACGTACAATTTGGTTGTGATCGGCTTCTCCGACCAGCCGCCCGAGTTCCATCCCGAGGACTCGGTCGCAGAGGTGTGCGAGAACCCCGGCATCGTGGCTGACCAGAATCATGGTCATGCCGTGGCGGAGTCGGATTTCGGCCAGCAGATCGAGGATTCCCGCTTGGGTTGTCAGGTCGAGGGCAGACGTCGGTTCGTCGGCCAGAAGAAGTTTCGGGTGGAGCAGGAGGGCCCGGGCGATGACCACCCGCTGGCGCTGCCCCCCCGAGAGTTGATGGGGAAAACGCCGGAACAACCCGGGGTCCAGGCCCACCTCACGCAACGCCTCGGCGGCCCTCTCTTCCACGTTGTCTTCTCCAGCCACCCGGAGGACCTCCTGCAAAATTGCGCCCACCCGGTGACGGGGGTGCAGGGACGCGTACGGGTCCTGGAAGACCATTTGAACCGATCGTCTCAGGGCCGGGCTCCAGCGGCCTCCCGGGGTAACCGGCTGGCCAAAGAGGTCGAAATGGCCGGTCCAGCCCGGCAAGATCCCCGCCATAACCCTCAGTAGCGTCGTTTTGCCGCACCCCGAAGGCCCAAAAAGGCCAAAAATCTCACCCCGAGTGACCGAGAGGCTCACCGAATTGACTGCCTGAATCGGGTGGTTGCGATGGGCGTAGGTCACCGACAACTCCTTCAATCTCAAAGCCTCCACGGCCACGGTTGGCTGGGCATCCGGGGTGGCCCTCGGGAAGGCGACGTCCGGATCGGGGGCTAGCCGGGTGCCGTAGGTGCTGGCCGAAGGGTGGGACGCCCAGAGGGCGCGGGTGTAGGGGTGAGGCGACGTCGCCAACTGGGAGGCGGGCTGCTGGTCGACGATTTCGCCGTGGTCCATGACCAGGACTCTGTCGCAGCGCGCCACGGCCTGGGCAAGATCGTGAGTGATCAAGAGGAGCCCCATCCCCAGCCGGCGGGTCAGGTCGGCCACCAAGTCGAGAGCCTGGTCCCGAAGGTCGGCGTCCAGAGCCGACGTGGGCTCGTCGGCGATGAGCACCCGAGGCCGGGCGATGACGCTGGCCGCCAGCATGACCCGTTGTCCCATTCCCCCCGATAGATGGTGAGGATAGGACGAGAGGAGTCGACCCGAGCCCGAAAGACCGACTGCCTCGAGGGCTGCCGAGACCCGTTCGCGCCGTTCCCCCCTGGGCACCTCGGGACCCAGGGCTTCCCCTAGCTGCTCCCCGACGGTGAGCACGGGGTTCAGGGCGAACTTGGGGTCCTGGAGAACCATAGCGATTTCCTTGCCCCGGAGGTTGTCCCACTCGCGGGGAGACAATTTCAGGAGGTCCCGGCCAAGGAGGGTCATTTCCAGGGCGCGAACCGAGGCCGGTGGTCGCAAGAGGGCCAGCAAGGCCCGGGCAACGCTGGACTTACCGGATCCTGAGGATCCCACCAGGGCCACCGCTTCCCGACCCAGGTCGAAGGAGACGGCCCGGACCGACGGGGGTACCACCTTCGGATCACCGTAGTGAATGGTTAGGCCTCGGACGCGAAGGAGGGGGCTGTCGGCGTCATCCATGTCGGGGATCCCAGAGGTCGCGCAAACCTTCGGAAAGGAGGTTGAACGACAGACTGACCAGGAGCACGGCAGCCCCCGGAACGGTCGCGACCCACCACTGGTCAAAGATGACCCGGCTTCCTTCGGCCACCATCGCTCCCCATTCGGGTGTGGGCGGACGGATGCCCAAGCCCAAGAACCCCAGCCCCGCGGCGGCGACGACCATGCCGGCCATGTCGAGGGACAACCGTACCACTGCCGAGGGAAGGATGAGGGGCAGGAGATGTCCCCTCATCAACCGGAAACCCGTGATGCCGGCCATCTCCGATGCCTTCAGGTAGTCGCTTTGGCGCAGGACCCGGGTCTCGGTCCGAGCCTGGCGAGCGTAGGCCGGCCAGGCCGTCGCAGCCAGGGCAAGGGCCGCGTTGAACAGACCCGGGCCCAGCGTACCAACCAGAGCCATGGCCAGGACAAGGTGCGGAAACGCCAGGACAATGTCGGTAAACCGCATCAAGACGCGGTCGGCCCAGCCTCCCCAGAAGCCCGAAAGCAAGCCCACCAGCAACCCGAACGGTACGGCGACCACCGCAACGAGGGCGACAAGGCCCAGGACCGGCCGGCACCCAAAGATCAGCCGCGACAACAGGTCTCGGCCCAGCGAGTCGGTCCCCAACACGTGGAGGGCGCTGGGAGGCTGAAGTCGCTGGTCCAGGTTCTGCACCAGCGGATCGAAGGGNGCCAGCCATGGCGCCAGAAGGGCTGCCAGGATCACCAGCGTCAGAAGGGCGCCTCCGACCACAGCCGCCGGTGACCGGAACGCCTGGGGTAGACGAAGGTTCACTTTGCCCTCGGGTCGAGCCACGGAACCAAGGCATCGACGGCGGCATTGATCAGGATGAAGGCGACTCCCAGGACCAAGGTGGCCCCCAGGATTGCCGGACTGTCGGCGGCAAAGAGAGCCGTGGCCAGGTACCTTCCGAGGCCTGGCCAGGCAAAGACCGTCTCGGTGAGGACCGCTCCTTCGAGGAGTTCCAGATAGGCCAGCCCTGTGGTGGNGATGATCGCGCCCCTGACGTTAGGCACGACGTGGTGAAACAGAATTCGACGCTGGCCCACCCCTTTGGACCGTGCGAACGTGACATATTCCTTCGATAACTCTTCAAGGGAAGAGGACCGGGTCAGCCGGCTAATCTTCGCGAGGGCGTGGAGCATGAGCACGAGGACGGGAAGGGCAAGGTGCGAAACGGCGTTGGCCACGGCCCCGTCTTGGCCAGAACGCAGGGCGTCGACGAGCAGAAAGCCCGTGGTCAGCGGGACGGAATACTGGAAANCCCCGTCGAGCCTGCCGGGACCGCCTAACCAGTGGAGCCGGGCGTAAAACAGGGCCATGAGCACGAGTCCCAGCCAGAAGATTGGGATGGAGGACCCGATCAAAGCGAGGAACCGCGAGATTCCATCCACCAGTCCGCCGGGTCGCGAAGCAGCCCCCAGCCCCAGAATGACACCAAACGTCGTTGCCAGCAGGAGGGCGAGGGTCGAGAGCTCAAGGGTTGGTGGCAGGGCCCGGGCCAAATCGCTGAGAACCGGCTGCCCGGTGGATCGAGAAATCCCCCAGTCGCCGTGGACCAGCCGACCCAGGTACAGGACAAACTGGACCGGCAAGGGCTGGTCGAGTCCCAACTCGTGGCGAGTTTGTTCCAGGGTGGACTGACTGGCATGGTCCCCGGCGACGGCGAGGGCCGGGTCGATCGGAGAGAGCGCATTCAACCCGAAGGTCACCAGGAGCAGGACCACGAGACTCCCTGCCACCGTCAGGACGGAACCGCCAACCGAAGCCAACCTTCGTAGAGTAGAATTCTTCGAGGCTAAAGGAGGTTTCATCGGCGGTTCCCTGATGGACTAGCTATTTGCTGACTCCAGCGAAGTAGACCTGATCAGCATTGATTCCCTGAATATAGCCTTTCACGTTCGAGCGCAGCACGACTTGGTCCGTCGCCTGGAAGGCGAAGATGAACGGGGAGTTTTCCTGCACCGATTTCTGAATTGCGCCATAGAGTTTAGCCCGGACCACGGGGTCCTTTTCAGCGACGGCTGCGTCGGTCTTGTCGCTCAGTTCGGGAGTCAGCCAACCCGCACGCCAGGCCACATTGTGGACGCTGTCGTCCCGGTTGAACGCGAACGCCTGGGCGTTGGAGTGGGCATCGAAGTAGTCGGGAATCCAGTAAAGGATCGACGCCTCATAGGTCCTGCTGCGGATTTTGGAGTAAACCTCACTGGTGATGGCGGGCTGAAGGTCGAGGGTCACGCCAGCCTGGGCGAAGGTCGACTGAAGGCTTTGGGCGATGTCGGAGAACGGCGGCTGGTTGAACACCGAAAGCGCAATCTTGACGTTCGTCAGGCCGGCCTTGGCGAGGATACCCTTGGCTTTGGCCACATCGAGTTTGAAGGGGTTGTCATTCAAGGCACCGGGGAAGCCTTCGGGCAAAAATGCCTGATGCACTTTCGCTTGGCCTTTCAAGAGTTTCTTTGCGATGCCCTCGTAGTCGACAAGGTACCGCAGCGCCTGCCACAGGGCGGGATTCTTCAGGTCGGGATTGGTGGTGCTGGCGGCATTCAGGATGATGTAATCCTGCTGGGCCGAGGGCACCGCAAGGACGGAGATTCCTGCCTTGCCGCCGAGGGAAGCGATTTGGTCGGCTCCCAGGTCCCGGGCGAGGTCGGCGTCTCCCTGCTCCACGAGGAGGCGTCGGGAGGCAGGATCGGCGACGTTGCGCAGGATAACACTCTGAAGGATCGGGGCCCCGGCCGGGGACTTCGGGTTGGCATCGAGGACCAACGAGTCATGGGGAACGTAGGAACGGATCACAAAGGAGCCACTTCCCGCCGAGGCCGTCTTGAGCCACCCATTTCCCAGGTCCCCCGACTGCTCGTGGGAGGCTACGGTGACTTGGTCAACGATGGACGCAATGGGCGCCGTCAGCAGGTTCAAGACGAACGAGGCGCCGACTTTTGCCGGCCACGACAGGGNGACCGACTTGGCGTCCGTCTTTGCGAGGAAACTGTCGACGTTTTCAGCGGTCCAGCCCAACGAATTCAGGATAAACGCCGGCGCCTTGTTGAGCTTCACAGCCCGGGAAAGGGAGAAGATCACATCGTCGGGGCGGACAGGATTGCCCGACGAGAAGGCTGCGCCCGACTTCAGCGTGAAGGTCAGACTTTTTCCGTCGGCCCCCAGCTTCCAACTCGCCGCCAGGGCGGGGATGATCTGGGTAGGGTTGCTAGGGTTGGACTGGACCAACCGCTGGTACACGTTATTAAACGTCTGAACCGTGGTCAACTCGTAGCCTTCCGCGGGGTCAAAACTCACGGCGTCTTCAATGGACTGGGCCACGACGAGGACTTTGGGGGGAGTCGCGGCAAAGGTTGCCCCCACTCCCAGAGTCAAGGCGAAGACTGAAAATGCAATAAACTTGTGCATCGAAAACTCCTTGAGATGAGCGAATTGCTCATAATACGCCTCTCAACTCATTATTTCAAGTGAGTAAGTTTGCTATCCAGGCGGCCAACCCGGGCTATGTGGGCATGGCGATCCATGTGCCCCGTCTCATCGAGGCCGTGATGGCTGCCGCCCAAGCGACGGCAAAACGGGTGGTGTTTGTCGAGGGTATCTACACGTATGGAAAGAGTCCTGGGCGCCCGGTCCGGGAAGACGACGCGGCGCGTCCGGTTTCCCGGAAAGGGGCGGTCAAGCAGGCCTGCACAGAAACTATTTTCCATTCTGGGCGTTGGGTGCCTGGAGCCTTCGGGCCATCGGCTGGNTTGATCCCTTCTTTCGGGAGTTGTCCGAAATGACCTACCTGCTCACCGATCCTGCCCGAGGCTTCGAGAGCACCCTCGCTTCCCTAAAAGCGAGGGTTGCCAACTAACCTTGGGACGACCGTTTGGCCCAGGAGTCTCCGGGGATTCCTGTGGTGATTCAGGCTCCCCGGGAGACCTTCACCAAGCCGTCAAGCCACAGTTGGTGGGCGTTGAGCATGGGGTTGGGGCGTTCGGCAGCCATGCTCCGGGCATCCTGGCCGATCTGGCTTTCTTGGGTCAGAATGCGAACCCGACCGCCCGACAGTTCTTCCACCAGCCAGGCGTGGTGGACGTCGAGTCGGTTCGCCCCTTCGCCGCACCAGCCGTGCCAGGCCACCCGACCCGGCCGCCCCGGGGAGGGCGCCACGGACTCGGTGCATTCGCTCTCGACGATGAACACGAAGGTCTTGAACCGAAAACGGGTGCCTTGGCGGAGTTCGGGGCCGGCACCGTCGTAGAAGTGGATGTCGCTGGCGTTGGGATAGTACCCCGGCCACCGGGCGGGGGNGATGAGGTTGGTCCACACTTCGGACAGGTCGAGGCCTTGGAGGATGACTTCATTCGAGACGTAGTTGTCGGTTTCCCCGGGTGCGTACCCTTGGGGCCACTGGATGGCGTTCATGGGTTCTCCGTAGGGTCCCGGGGCGTTTTTGAGGCCGAGGTAAATCGCCGCCATATCCTGGTTTGCGACGGTGGTCTTGGCAGCTTCGTAGCTGGCCCGGGCCGTCCCCGCCAGGGGNACTTGGTGACGCCAACCAAGGGCTTCGTTCCACAAGAGGCCAAGGTCCTTGGCCATGAGGTCGAGGCGGAACGCCGCCGGGAACTGTTCGGTCAGGAACATGTCTTTCTTGGCCTGGAAGATGCCGCTTTGGAAGGCGGATTGGCCGATGAACTGGGCCAGGAACTCTCGGCCGACCCCGAGGTGGTCAGCGGCCAGCAACGCTTCGGCGTAGCTCTGACCCATGAGGCCTAGCAGCAGGTTGATCGCTAACTTGGCCGACGTCCCACGGCCCACGGAGCCCAGGGCGAACGTTTGGCGACCCAGTGCGGAAAACGCGGGCTTCAGCGCCTCGACCACCGACTCGGTGGCCCCTGCCAGGAGGAAGAGCTGCCCGGCTTGGGCGGCTCCCACGGACCCCGACACCGGGGTGTCGAAGTACTGGGCCCCCGACGGCGCTACCTGGCGGGCGAAGGCCTCAGACTCCCGGGGCGAAATCGTCGACATGTCGACCACCCGCTTCCCGGGGGAGAGGGCCTCGACGAGGCGCCCTTGGGTCAGGACCTGCTGCACCGCCGCCCCATCGGTAAGCATCAAGAACACCGTATCGACAGACCGGGCTACGGCGGCCGGCGTTGCCTCGACGATGGCGCCCTGGGAGGCCAACGGGGCCGCCTTTTCTGAAGTTCGGTTATAGACGTGAACCTCGTGTCCAGCCTCTATCAGCCGTTGAGCCATGGGCAGCCCCATGGCGCCCAGCCCAATCCAACCATATTTTGCCATCGCTTGCTCCTTTAGTAGACCAGTCGTCTCAAATGGTTTCAAAAAAAATCATGCCTTCAGAACGCTGCGGAAGAAGGTTCGAATGAAGACGTCGAGCGGCTCTGCCGTCCGGGTCACCTTAGCCCGGAGAACGGCTCCTTCCCACCCGAGAAGGAGAAACTCGGCGAGTTCGCCGGGGTCGTGGCCTTCGAACACCTGGCCGAGGCTTTGGGCTTCCCGGAGGCAGGCTTCGAACTGGGTCTTCCAACTCCAAAAGACCTCGCTGAGCCTCTGGCGGAAGCGCTCGTTTTGGTCCGATAGTTCCTGACCGAGGTTGCCGATGAGGCATCCCCCCAGGAACTGCTCCTGCTGAAGGTGGGTCCGTTCGGCGTCGAGATAGCTTCGGATTCGGTCGAGGGGCGATACACCGGGGTTCCCCAGGAGACGATGGAGCTTGTGGTCGTAGTCGTGGGCGTACTGGTCGATCAAGGCCAACCCGAAGTCTTCCTTGCTCGAAAAGTAGTGGTAGAACGAGCCCTTGGGGACCCCGGCACCCTTCAGGACGGCGTCAAGACCGGTGGCATTGTACCCGTTTCGGGAGACCAACTCGGTCCCCACCGCCAAAATGTCACTCCGTGTTGTTTCTGCCACGGGGCTAAGAATAGACCAGTCGTCTAGTTTCGTCAAGGCACGGGTACAGCCTACACCTTGTTGGCATTGTACTTCAGGGTCGCTAGAAATCCCGGGTGACGGTGTTCCCGAGACCGCCTTGACGGTGTCGCCCGGGTGGCTTAGGGTTCGGTAAGAGGGAGAATGGGAGTCCGTTCCAGCCACCGCATGCCTACGCTTGACCCTCCACCCCCACGCCGCGACGCGCTCCCCCTGCGGTTCCTGTTGAAGTTCGCTGACCCCGGGTACGAGCGCCGCTTTGTCGATTTCTACGTGGCCTTTTACTTTCGGTACGCCCAGGCGAGTCTGTTGCTCGGTGTCCTCTTGATCGGAGGAGACTTTCTTGTCGACCAGATCGCCCATCCGGGGCCGGCCAACCTCTTGAGGCTTGTCATGGCCATTCCGGTCCTTCTGACGGGGCTCGGGTATTCTCTGTGGCCCAAAGCGAGGCTGCACTGGCAACCTGTGATGGCAAGCTTCATCGTTGCCGTCAGCCTTTGCTTGTTCTTCCTCTTGTTGCGGATCGACATCGAGGGCGGGGCGGGCCTCAGGACCTGGGTCGGGGNACTCAATTTCACGTTCTTGGAGTTCTACTGCTTCGTCATCCTCGGGGTGCAGTTCCGGTACGCCCTGCTCTCGGGGGTCATCATCCTCCTGGCTTTCGAGGAGGCTCTCTGGCTCCATGCCGGGTTCCCCCAGGGTCAGGCGCTGTACTGGTCGTACCACGTGGGCACTCTGTTCCTTCTGGCGGTGGCCCTGGGGTGGTGGCGGGAATACCTTCTTCGCAAGGAGTTTCTAGCCCGGACTGCTTTGGACGATGCCCGGGCCGCTGCCGAAGAACGGGCGATGCGGTTGGCCCACTACGACGAGGTGACGGGGTTGCCAAACCGCCGGATGTTCGCGCAGTTGGCGGTGCCGNCCCTCGAGCGGGCCCGGCGGAGTGGGCTGGGCTGTGCGGTGCTCCACGTCGAAATCGACCGCTTGGGGAGCGTCAGAGACGCCTTCGGTCGAGCCCAAGACGATGCGGTGTTGGCGGAACTGACCCAACGGATCCGCGCCAGTGTCCGGGCCGGGGACCTAGCGGCGGTCAGCGAGGTGGAGGCCCACCCCGGGGTAGTGGCGAGGTTAGGGGACAGTGGATTCTCCATCCTGGTGGCCGACCTGGAGAACCAAGAGAGGGTGTCTTTGGTGGCCCAGCGGTTGGTTATGACCCTGGCCGAGCCCCTCCACCTCGAGGGCCAGTCCTTGGCCGTGACGACCCGCATCGGTATCGCCCTGTTTCCCGGGGATGCCGAGGACATCACCGGCCTCACGGGTTGTGCCGAACAGGCGGCCCGGGCGGCTCCCCTCCCTGGCGGCCCTCCGTATNCCTTCTTCGACGAGCCCCTCAACGCCCGGACCCGAGAGCGGGTGGTCCTGGAGACCGAACTGCGCCAGGGCATCCAGTCCGGACAATTGCGTCTGCATTACCAGCCCAAGGTCGATGTGACGAGCGGTCTCATCGTCGGCGGCGAGGCCTTGGTGCGCTGGCAGCACCCCACCCGAGGGGAGTTGTCTCCGCAAATCTTCATCCCGCTGGCCGAAGAAAGCGGTTTGATTGTGCCGTTGACGAATTGGGTCCTCGACGCCGCGTGTCAGTCCCAGCGGCAATGGACGGATCGCGGACTACCCACGGTGCCCCTTTCGGTCAACCTGCCAGCGTCCAGTTTTACCGACGAGAAACTGCCCGACCAACTCCAGGACCTGATGGATCGCTACGGTCTCGAACCCTGGCACCTCGTCCTCGAATTGACGGAGACGATGGTGATGCACGACGTGGGCTCGGCCCTGGGTGTCCTGACGCGGCTGCGGTCCCGGGGCTTTGGCCTTGCTCTCGACGACTTTGGCACGGGCTACTCGTCCCTCAGCTACTTGAAACGGCTCCCGGTCTCCGAATTGAAGATTGACAGGGCCTTCGTGACCGACGTTGCCAGCGGGGGCCCGGAGGGGGCGGTGGCCACGGCCATCATCACCCTCGGCCGCGAGCTTGGCCTTCAGGTGGTGGCCGAAGGGGTCGAGACCGAGGAACAATGTGAATTCTTGGTCGCCCGGGGCTGTGTGATCCATCAGGGCCAGCTCCGGGCCCCGGCCCTGGAGTTCGAGGCTTTTGCTCGGTGGTTGGAACGACGTCCCGGGTGACCTGGGTTCACGGCTGGGTGGGGCCAAAATACAAGCTCAGGGGCCCGGGGCCTCCAGGTCGACCCAGTCCGGGGGCAGGGGGGCCTCGTATTCCACAAACGTTCCCGTGAACGGGTGGTCGAAGGCCAACCGACGGGCGTGGAGGGCGTGGCGCGGGGCCTCGGGCCCCCCGTACAGCTTGTCCCCCACCAGGGGCCAGCCCTGGTCGGCCATGTGGACCCGGATCTGGTGTGTCCGGCCTGTTTCGGGGTGGAGGATCACCCGGAACCGGCCGGGGGCGACCTGGGGCCCCCAACGCCAGTGGGTCCGAGCCTCCCGGGCCCCCGGAACCCCAACGGCCTGGATGTCCCCTCGCACCGGATCTTCGGCCCGGCCCAAGGGCAGGTCAACGGTCCCTTGGTCCCCTTCCGCTGGGACCGAAGCCCCCGGGGTCGGAGCCACCAGGGCCACGTACTCCTTGGTGATCTGCCGGGTCGTGAAGAGGTTGAGAATCCCGGCGAGGGCGGGCTTGTTTTTGGCCAGGAGGACGAGGCCCGAGGTCTCCCGGTCGAGCCTATGGGCGGGGTCGGCGCTGGCCCAGGCCGGGTTCCCCGCGTGGCGGACGAGGTACAGCAGGTTCGACGTGTACGACTTTCCCTTGCGGTGGACCAAGAGGTTCCCGGGCTTGTTCGTCACCAGGAACCAGTCGTCCTCGGCGACCACGGACCACCGCAGGTCCGCCGGGGGCTCCTCGAACTCGGGCATACGGTAGGTCAGCAATTGCCCCTTTTCCAGGGTGAGGTCGGCGGGTGCGGGACGCCCTTCGACCGTCAGTCGGCCCTCGGCGACCATGGCCAACCAAGTGGGGCGGTCGAAGTACGGGAAGCGGTCGACGAGGTGGTCGATCAGCGATCGACCATGGGCGTTCCGGGGAATCCGGGAAGATTGATCCACGGCCCCAGGATAGAAGGGGAAGCCCGGGGGGTCAAGGAAGGGCTGAGCGATCCAAGCCCTCCCTGGATCGTTGAGCTCGGGGTCCTTCCTCAGCGATGCAAAGCCTCCGGGGATCGCTCAGGAAGGGGACCATCCTTCAGGACCCTTCCACCCCGCCGACGTACCTCGGGTTCCTCGCCAGCGTCCAGGGGGCGCTGTCTTAGAAGAGCAACCTCAACAGGATGTCCTGACCATAATTGCCGAAGCCCTTGCCGAAGATGTTCACCCCGCCGAGGCGCTCAGCGTTTTCTTTCACGCCAATCTTCAAGCGAATGGAGTGGTGGGCGGGAAGATCGAGGTCGGCGAGGGTGACGTCGCTGACCTTGACCCCGTCGACGTACGTACCCTCGGCGGTGACCGACCAGTTTTTTCGCAAGCCGTACTGGGACCCTTCTAGCTTCCACCACGAGGGGGNGTAGGTGCCCCGGCGGTCCCCGAAGTCTCCAGGGCTGGTCCAGTACCCAATTTCGACGTTGTTGACCCAAAGGGTGATGTCCGAACGCCAGTTCTTGTTGGTTCCCGGGGTCTCGGACGACAGTTCGGTGATGACTTCGAGGCGGGTCACGGGCTTGTCTTGGAGCAGGCTGTTGTTGGGGAATTTGTACTCGACCCAACCGCGTTCAAACCAGAGCAACCCGGCTTTCATCCGGTCGGGGCTGAGAAAACTGTCAGGGACGTCGAGGTACCCGACCACGCTCTCCGACGAGCAGAGGCCACAGGGGGCGAACACTTCGTAGTTGGTGTACAGCCCGATGGGCATCGCGACTTCCACGGCGCCGTCGCCGGCGTCCCGGGTGGGATTGCCGAACCTCACGAGAATCTCGCCGTACCGGAGGCTACAGACTTTCTGGATGCCCTTCTTCGCCCTCGCCGACTCGGTGGTGATGAGGTCGGCTTCCTCGAGGGCTAGAACGTTGGTGGCCACCGTGGACTGGGGCAATTCCAGGGCCAACGCGATGTCGTTGACGTTGAGGGGCCCCTTGGCCAGCAGGTCAAGGATCCGAAGGCGCACTTCCGACGAGAGCACCCGGATGGTCTCGAGATCAACCCCCGGGGAAAGAATCAGGACACGATCTTGAACTTCCGGCAAGGCGAAAGGCCCCCTTTCGTAACATCCACATTTCCTAATATGGAACAACCCCATGGGTCGTGGCAAGATAAATCGATTGCCATCAGCCCGTTTGGCTCGCTTGGCACCGATAATTCTCATCAGTACGCCTACTATATCATCAATATGGATTTATATCAATAAATCGTTGACGACTACGGAGGGTGGGTCTACCATGGTTTTCGGGCGGATCGTGGCATCAGCCCAGGAGGAAACGGTATGAGAAGAATGTTGCTCATTGGCCTCGCCATAGCAGTGGCTCCCGCCCTGCTCTGTGCCCAGGCGAAAACAGACCTGACGCTTTGGACGTTCCAGGATCTGCATGCCCAGTACTACACGGCGATGGCCGAAAAATGGAATGCTGCCAATCCCACCGAGCAGATCAACCTGAAGCCCGAGGTGTTGCCCTACGACGACATGCACAACAAGCTGTTGGTCGCCCTTCAGTCGGGGGTGGGGGCCCCGGACATTTCCGATATCGAGATCAGCAAGTTCGCCAACTACCTGAAGGGAAAGATTCAGCTGGCGCCGTTGAACAACCTCATTGACCCCGTCAAGGATAAGTTTGTCCAATCCCGGCTCGACAACTATAAGAAGGACGGCAAGTACTATGGACTCGACTTCCACGTCGGGGCCGAAGTCATCTATTACAACACCGAGATCCTGAAGGCCGCCGGGGTCGACGCCACCAAGATCGTTACCTGGAGTGATTACATCAAGGCCGGCCAGCAAGTGGTGGCCAAGACCGGAAAGCCCATGACCACCCTCGAGGTGTCCGAACACTGGTCGTTCTATCCCCTGCTCAACATGGCCGGTTCCGACGTGGTCGACGCCAACGGCAAGGCCAGCCTCAGCAACCCCACGAACGTCAAAGTCCTCCAGTTGCTCTACGACATGATCTACAAGTACAAGATTGCCATCCCGACCCCCGGTGGGTTTCACCACAGCGAGCAGTACTATGGGTTCATGAACGACGGCGGGGCTGCGTCGATTTGGATGCCGATGTGGTACATGAGCCGGTTCACCGACTACATGACGGACCTCAAGGGAAAGATCCTGATCCGCCCCATGCCCGTGTTTGACGGGAGCGTCAACGGCATCAAGTCGAAATTCGTTTCCGCCGGCATGGGGGGGACGGGGACCGCCGTCACCCTGCAAAGCAAGAATGTGGAATTGGCCAAGCGGTTCCTGTTCTTCGCCAAGGGTTCCAAGGAAGGCTCGCTGGCCACCTGGACGGTTCTCGGGTTTGACCCCATCCGTTGGGACACCTGGACCGACCCCGCGACCCGGGCTCCGAACAAGTTCACGACCTACTTCAGCCAGAACCCCGACCTCTTCGGGATGTTGCTGCAGGTGAAAGACGGATTCAACACCACCAATGTGGGCGGGATCTACCCGGCCGTCATCGATTCGGTGAAGCACAACGTCGTGTTCCAGGTCCTCTCCGACAAGTCGAAGACCCCGGAAAAGGCCTTGAAAGACGCCGACGCCGAGCTCAACAAGTAAGTCTTCCTCGACCCTGGGAACCTTGGTTCCTTGGGTCGAGGGTTGCCTGGGAATACCATGAAAAACCGATCGTTCCATTCGTCGATGAAGAGGGCTCCCTACGTGTTTGTGGCCCCCTTTGTCGTGTCGTTCCTCGTGTTTTATTTCTACCCCATCGTCAACACCGTCTGGATGAGCTTCCAGGAGATCGTTCCGGGGGAATCACGGTTTATCGGTGGGGAAAACTACGCCAAGCTGTTCTCGGAAGAGTTCGTGAAGGCGGTGTCCAACAGCTTCGCGTACACAGCCCTCACCATCTTGATCCTCATTCCCGTCCCCATCGTTCTGGCCATTTTGCTCAACAACGGACTCAAGCGGCTGAACACGGTCTACCGGGCCCTGTTCTTTTTGCCGTCGTTGGTCTCGGTGGTCGTGGCCGGGACGATCTTTCGGCTCATGTTCGCCGGTAGCTCCAAGGCTGTCATCAATACCGTGGGGCATTGGTTCGGGTTGGGCCCGGTCGATTGGGTCATGGGCGGGTCCACCGCCATGTTCCTCCTCGTGCTGGTGGCCGTCTGGCGGTGGGTGGGGGTCAACATCGTGTACTTTTTGTCCGGCCTGCAGAACATCCCTGAGGAGCTCTACGAGGCTGCCCAAATCGACGGGGCCGGTTCGCTCCAGAAGTTCCTAAAGATCACACTCCCCCTGCTCAAACCCACCATCATCTTCGTGACCACCATCAGCGTGTTCGGAGGGTTCGCCATGTTTGAGGAGAGCTACATCTTCTGGCAGGGAAACTCCCCGAACAACTCGGGCCTGACCATCGTCGGGTTGATCTACCAAAAGGGGTTCCAGTTGGGTGACTTTGGCATTTCGTCGGCCATCGGTTTGGTGCTGATGCTCATCGTCTTCGTGGTCAGCATGGTGCAACTCAACCTCTTCGGCTTTTTCAAGAAGGAGGAGTGAGATGATTGTCCAATCTCGCCTGGATCCCCTGCTCCGGCTCCTCAAGTATGTCTTTTTAGGGGCCTTGATCGTCGTGTTGCTGTTTCCGATCTACGCCCTGGTGTTGGCGTCGTTCCGCCCGGGTCGAGACCTGATGCGCTACGGGATCAGCTTTGCCAACCTCGTTCCCAACGTCTGGGACGGTAAAAACTTCTTCAACCTGTTGGTGGACCGTGGGGGTCGGTACCTGATTTGGTTCGGGAACAGTGTCTTCCTGTCGGCCCTCCAGACCACGGTCAGCCTGGCGCTGTCTTCGTTCGTGGGGTATGGCCTCGGGGTGTACCATTTCCGGGGCCGGAACGGCCTGCTCATGCTGGTCCTGTTCGTCATGATGGTGCCCCTCCAAATTCTGATTTTGCCCCTGTACACCCTGATGATCGGTCTGGGGACCATGAATACCTACTGGGGAGTGCTGCTGCCCTTTGTGGTCTCGCCGTTCGCGATCTTCTTCTTTCGTCAGTACGCCGTGTCCATCCCCAAGGACTACCTGGATGCGGGGCGCATCGATGGTCTGGGGGAGTACTCGATCTTCTTCCGCATCATCACGCCCTTGATGGCCCCGGCCTTTGGGGCCATGGCCATCCTCACGGCCCAGCAGAGCTGGAACAGCTTCCTGTGGCCGTTGATCGTGATGCGCACCCCGGAAATGTACACCTTGCCCATTGGGCTCAACAGCCTGTTGACCCCCTACGGCAACAACTACGACACGCTGATCGCCGGATCGTGCTTGGCCACGATCCCCCTGATTGTTCTGTTCGTGATTTTTCAACGCTATTTCATTTCAGGCCTGAGCACAGGCGGTATCAAAGGATGACATCATGAAAGCCACATTGCACATCGACAAGGAATTCACCGTGGGAGAGGTGGATAAGAGGATCTTCGGGTCCTTCATCGAACACCTAGGACGGGCCGTCTACGGGGGCATCTACGAACCGGGCCATCCCACGGCCGNCCCCCGGGGCTTTCGCCGGGACGTTTTGAACCTGGTCCGGGAACTCGATGTCCCCGTCGTTCGGTATCCCGGGGGCAACTTCGTGTCCTCGTTCCAATGGGAAGACTCGGTGGGCCCCGTGGACCAGCGTCCCCGGCGCCTCGACTTGGCCTGGCGGGCTGTGGAGCCCAACCTGTTCGGGCTCAACGAGTTTATGGAATGGGCCCGTGAGGCCCAGACCGAGACCATGATGGCCCTCAACCTGGGAACCCGGGGCATCGAGGCCGCCAGCGCCTTGGTGGAGTACTGCAACCACCCTTCGGGGTCGTACTGGAGCGACCTGCGCCGGAGCCACGGGGTCAAGGATCCCCACAACATCAAGTTGTGGTGCCTGGGGAACGAACTCGACGGCCCGTGGCAGGTCGGTCAAAAGACCCCCGACGAGTACGGGCGCCTCGCCTTCGAAACGGCCAAGGCGTTGAAGCTGTTCGACCCCACCCTGGAGTTGGTGGCCGTGGGGTCCTCCAACCGCCACATGCCCCTGTTCCCCCAGTGGGAGGCCACCGTCCTCGACCATTGCTACGACAAGGTCGACTACATTTCCATGCACGAGTACTACAACAACCGGGCCAACGATCTGCCCACGTTCCTGGCGAGCTCCCTGGGGATGGATCGGTTCATTTCGTCGGTGGTGGCCACCTGCGATTTCGTCCAGGCCAAGAAACGGGGCTCCAAGAAGATCAACATCAGCTTTGACGAATGGAATGTCTGGTTCCATTCCAACGAAGCGGATACCAAACTGGAACCCTGGACCGTGGGGCCCGCCCAGCTCGAAGACATCTACACCTTTGAAGACGCCCTGGTGGTCGGCTCGTTGATCAACACGTTGTTGCGGCATGCGGACCGGGTCAAGATCGCCTGCATGGCCCAGCTTGTGAACGTCATTGCCCCGATCATGACCAGGAATGGCGGTGGCGCCTGGAAGCAGACCATCTTTTGGCCCCTGTACCACGCCTCGCGGTACGGTCGGGGCACGTCGATGCAGGTGAAGCTCGAGGTGGGGCAGTACTCCAACCCCACGTACGGCGATGTGCCCTGGCTCGACGTCTCGGCGGTCCGGGCCGAGGACGGTCGATCGTTCACGGTCTTTGTGGTCAACCGCCACCCCGACGAGGCCATCGAACTCCAAGGGCGCTTTGCCGGCCTCGAAGAGTTCCGACTGGTGGGCCACACCGAATTGCACCACCCGGACCCCAAGGCCATCAATACCGAGGCCGATCCCCACCGGGTGGAGCCCACGAGCAAGAAAGTTGACCCCGTCCAGGCCCGGTCCCAAGGGATCGTCCTGTCGCCCCTTTCGTGGAACGTCCTGCGGTTTGAGGCCTGAAACCTCGGGGACCCCGTAACCCCGTGGTCCCTCCGTTTTTGTGTATCTTGGAAGAGGGGGCCCGGCCACGGGCCCTCCCCAAGGAAGGAATACAGTGTCAGAGCTGAACGGAAAACGGGTCGTCCTCATCGGAGGCAGTTCGGGAATTGGGCGTCGGGTGGCCGAGCTGGCGGCCGACCAGGGGGCAACCCTGGTGGTGGTCGGCCGGCATCGGGGCCGCCTGGACGAAGCCCAGCGCGACCTGGGGAAGAAGACCTCGGTGACCACCTACCAGGTCGACGCCCACGACCACGAGGCCCTTCGAGGCTTCTTTGAAGCCGTGGGGCCCTTCGACCACCTGGTCTCGATGGTCGGCGATGTGATGGGGGGCGGCTTCTTGTCCGCCGACATGGCCACGTTGCGGCATGTGATGGAATCGAAGTTCTTCACCAACGTCTGGATTGGCAAGCTGGCGGCCGCCCACGTGGCCCCCGGGGGCAGTCTGGTCTTCACCTCGGGGACCGGGGGGCGGGCCCAGCACGCCTGCGGCAGCTACGTAGGGAACCTGGGGATCAACGCCCTCGTCGAGGGGTTGGCCGCCGAACTGGCCCCCCGGGCCCGGGTGAACGCGGTTTCGCCCACCTGGACCCTGACCCCGTTCTGGCGGGATGTCCCCGCCGACCAGGTGGCCGCCACCCAGGAACAATTCTCCCGGACCATTCCCCTGGGAAGAACCGCGAACATCGAGGAGCTGGCCGCCGCCTACGTCTTCTTGATGACCAACGGCTTTGTGACCGGGCAACACCTGGCCGTGGATGGCGGCGTGATGCTCGGGAACTGAGGTTGACCTGCCCTCGGGCAAAACCGGATACTAGCCCCCATGGATATTTCGGTCATCGGTGCTAGTGGCGGTTGTGGTCGCGAGGTGGTCACCCGCCTCGTCAGCGATGGGGTCCTGGGTCGCCGGGAACTGTTGCAGCTGGTGGGCTCCAACCCGGGTTCCACCCGACCCAGTTACCTCCATGGCCTCCGGGCCGACCTCCAGGACGCCTACGCCGAAAACATCCCCGAACTCGACGTGACCGACGACCCGGCCCAGATCGTGGGCGACATCGTGGTCTTTGCCGCCGGGGCGACGTTTCCCACCGATGCCAGCCAGACCGGTTCGGTCAGGGACCGGGGGGCTTTGGCCCGGACCAACACCGCCCTGTTCGAACACTTCGCTTCGGCCGTGGCCCGGAACCGCCAGGGGCACCCCCCGGTGGTCGTGATTCTATCGAACCCGGNGGAACTGGGGGTCCACGTGTTCTCCCAGTACCTGCCCCGGGAGAACGTTTTGGGGATGGGGGCCTTCAGCGACGCCCAGAGGTTTCGGTGGGAGATTGCCAGTCAGCTCGGGTTGGGCCGTCAGCGGGTCCATGCGTCCCTGGGAGGGGAGCACGGCCTCGGGATGGTGCCCCTGTGGTCCACGGTGCGGATCCACGGCCTGTCGACCGCCGAAACCCGCCGGATCGTGGATGACCTGAGGGGGGGAGTGACGACCCTGGGGTACTCCCAGCGCCTTCTGGCCGAGCACCAGTCCCTTCTGGCCGAGATGATGGCCGATCCGGTGGGGGGCCCGGTGCGAGCCTTGGAGAGGATTGCTCTGTTGCCCCCCGACCTTCGGGTGGCCCTGAAGCCCTTTGCCGTCCACTACTCCCAGGCCAAGACGATTTCGGCGACGGCCTCGGCCACCGTCGAGTTGGTGAAGTCCCTGTGTGAGGGCCGCTCCGTCGAAGTCTGCGCCCAGTTTGAGCACGCCGGCGAGGGGGGCATCCACGGCCCGGTGGGGAATCGGGTCATCTTAGAAGGGGTGGTCCGTCGGGTGGTCCCCATGGACGACCTCACCGACGACGAGCGTGAGCTCCTCCAAGCCTCGGGGCGGCAGTCCTTGGCCAAGATTCAGGAGTGGACCCATGGATGNCCCCACCCGCCACGTGTTGGTGATCGGCCTGCAGGATCGGCCCGGAGCGGTCCACGGCGTCTCCGAGGTCTTCTCGGGCCGGGGTCTGCAGATGGAGGCCTTTTACGGGGTGGCCGACTCGTTGACCGCCGACGGTCATGCCCAGGCGCTGATCGTGTTCTGGGCCACGTCGGACCGAGCCGACCTGGTGACCCGGGTGCTCCGCCGGCTGTCCAACGTTCGGTCCGCCGACCTTTGGTCGTACGACGACCCCCGGCTCATCCTCTCGGTGGTGGTCGCCGGACCCGTCAACCCTCCCGTGGGGGTCCAGGCTGTGGCCCTGGGCCCGGGGCACTTCCTCGTGGCCGGGGCACCCCGTCGGGTCCAGGACTGGCTCGAAGGCCCCGGGGCCCCGGTTCGTACCGGGGCCTACCGGCTCGATTGGTCTCCCCAGCCCTCGTAAGCCCTTGGATTTGCGGGGGACCTCGTCTAGCATGGAGGGTGGGCTGTGGGTCAGCCTAGGAGAGTGGTATGCGCCTGAGTGCCAAAAATGTCCTCGAAGGGACCATCAAGACCATCGTCCCGGGGGCCGTGAACGCCGAAATTGTCCTCACCCTGCCGGGGGGCTCAGAGATCACGTCGATCATCACCAAGAGTTCCCTGGAAGCCTTGGGCCTCAAAGTGGGCGGCAAGGCCTACGCCGTCATCAAGGCCAGCAGTGTCCTCATCGGAGTGGACTGAACCGCCGAAGGGCCNCCTTCAGCCCTGACTCAGGGCTCGACGTCGAGGGTGGTTTCATCGGCTCGGCCCGCCTCGTCGACCACCCTCACCTGGTGGTGGCCCACCTTGGGTTCCCACAGCAGGGTTTCGCCCCGGGCGATATGGCCGACCACGGCGTCATCGATGAACCACCACACGGACCGGACGTCGGACCCCACGGCGGCCACCAAGGGCACCCGTTCCTCGCCCCGGGACCGGTGGTAGATCAACCCTTTCACCGGGGATTGGATTTGCGGGGGGATCACTCCGTAGGGCCCTTCGGCGTCCGACGGGTCCACCGGCGGGGGGACCCTCCGGGCGGTGCCGGCTTGGGCAAAGAGTTCCAGAAGGTCCGACGGCCAGACTTCGTACAGAACGGGCTTGGTGACCCCCTGGATGGCCCGGTTGCGCCTCAGGCCCGTCACCTTGTCGATTTGGTACATCTGGTGGACCGTGCAGGCGGCGATGGGGGAGACTCCGGCAATGAAGGGGACGTTGACCACCTGGGGGCACGCCGCGGTGGCGATCTCCCCGGAGACAGCGCACACCGGGACAAACACGATGCCCGACGGGGGGCGATCGGCCCCCGGGTCCGGGAGCCAGGCTTCCGGAAGTGTGTGGGCCGCCCGCCAGGCGTCGATGATGTCAAACATGAGGGGGGCGGCGGTCTGGAGGCCGTTGTATTCGGGGTTGCTGGTCCCCGGGAAGTTTCCCACCCAAACGGCGAGGATCATCCCGTCGGCCATCCCCACCGACCNCCCGTCCCGGAACCCGACCGAGGTCCCCGTTTTGTAGGCGACGGCCCGGGGATCGGGACCCCACCGGGGCTCCAGTCCGGTGCCGGAGTTCCAGCCCACGTCGGCGTCGGGACGGGGTTTGGTGGCCAGCATCTTCCGGACGAGCCACGCTGCTTCCGGGGTCAAGAGCCGGGTGGGCCGGCCCGGGGGTTGGTCGGCCAGGTACCGGAGGGGACGGGNGATTCCCGCTTGTTCTCCCAACCCAGCCAGGGAACCATAGAGCCTCACCAGGTCGGTCATGGTGACTTCGGCTCCCCCCAAGATGATGGACAAGCCGTAGTGTTCCCGGGAGAAGGGGAGATCCAGGCCGGCCTGCTGGAGGAAGGCGTAGAGGTCGGGGTTCTTCACCTGGTTGGTGAGGATGACGGCGGGAACATTTCGGCTCTTCACCAGGGCGTCGACGGCCCGGATCGGACCTTCGAACTCGTTGTCGAAATTGTCGGGATTGTACCCTCCGAAGTGGATCCGGGCGTCCTTGAGGGNGGTGAGCGGATGGATTTTTCCCTGCTCCAGGGCCAAGGCGTACAGGAAGGGTTTGACGGTCGNCCCCGGGGACCGGGGCGCCCGGGTTCCATCCACCTGGCCCTCGATGGTGGCGTCGAGGAAGTCCGTTGACCCTACCGAGGCCACCACGTCCATGGTGTCGGCCTTCACCAGGAGGGCGGCGGCGTTCGAGACCCCGGTGGAGGCATTCCTCCGGGTGAACCGGTGGACGGCTCCTTCGACGAGGCGTTGCAGGCCCACGGCGAGGGTGGTCTGGATCCGGGCCTGACCCGGGTGTTCGGCCAGGAGGGCGGTCGTCGTGTGGGGGGCCAAAAACGGAAGGGTCTTGTGGAACTCGAGGGGGAGGGCCAACTGGGACGCCAGGGTCCCCTGGGGGTCGGGGNGGAGGGTCAGCCACGTCTGGGCCAAGCGGTTTCGGGCGGTTTCCACGGCCGCTCCTCCCCAGGGGTCCCCGGGGTTCCGATGGGACGGGTCCTGGGGCAACACGGCCAACGCCAGGGATTCTGAGAGGTTCAGGCGGTCCGGGGCCTTCCCGAACCAAATCCGGGCCGCGGTGCCGAGGCCCTGGACGTTGGCTCCGCAGGGGGCCAGGTTCACATAGATTTCAAGTATCTCCGCTTTCGACAGGACCAGCGAGGCCCCGAGGGCTGAAACCAATTGGACGACCTTCCCGAGGGGCCGGCTCGTATCCAGATGCAGGGTGAGTCGGACCGCCTGCATGGTGATGGTTGAGGCCCCGGAGCGGTAGTCTCGGACCACGAGACTGTGCCACACCGCCCGGCCGAGGGCGGGGACGTCGACGCCGGCGTTCCACCAAAACGTTTGATCCTCTTTCAGAAGCACGGCCGAGAGGGTCTCGGGAGAAAATTCCGCAAGAGGTGTCCACAGCCGGTACTGGCCGTCCCGGGCCGTGGTCAGGCGCAACAGGACCCCGTCCCGGTCCGTGACCAGGGTCGACCCGGGGAATCCCTCATGGACCGACCAGACCACGCCCAGTCGAACGAGGGCCACGGCCACGGCGAGCAGCCCCAAGCCCAGGAGGACCGGGGCCCACCGTCGCCGAGCGTGGTGGGTCAAAGCGGCGGTGAGGGCGCGGCTCATTCGGTGACGGTGAAGGTCCCGGTGGCGGTCCTGGCGACCTTGGTCCGGTCGTACAAGGCCTCGGCTTGGGTCACCGGCAACACGAAGGTCCCTGCGGTCACTGCCTTCACTGGATACCGGACCTCGGTTAGGGAGGAGGTCACCTGGCCGAAGACGACGACCCGGTCTTCCTTGGCTTCGGCCGACGACACCCGGAAGTTTCCTTCGAGGAGCTCGCCAAACGACCGGTTGCCCTGCTGGTCCAGGGCGAGCTCAAGGCCCCCGGGGAGCAGGTCGACCAAGGCCNCCCCCCCGGCCGGGGCCCGGCCGGTGGTCCTCACCTTGATGACGGCGGTCAGAGCCTGGCCCCGTTGGATCGTGGTCACCGCCTTCCCGGACGCATCCTGATACTCCCGGAAGACCTCGAGGCCCGACGAGACGGCCTGGGCCGGGGCCGGATCGTCGAAGCCACTCTGGACCGTCTGCCAGTACAGCGGGACCTTCCCCAGGTTGGTCACCGAGAGGCTGGTCACGTCGGCACCGTAGGGAACCGCCACCCGGTCCCCGGCCGGGACCGTCACCACCCGGCTTTGGCCTTCCTTGGTCTTTCCCGTCACCGCCACGGTGGTGGGGCCCACCGACGGCACCTTTTGCCCGTAGGCCTGGAAGGCCAGGACCGCCCAGGCCGAAGAATAGGTGGAGAAGTGATCCCCGGCGACCAAGGCCACCAGACCGTCGAGGCTCCGAGGGTCGTCGGCCAGGGGGTTGGTCGACCGATACAGGGTGTTCATGTACACCCTGAGGGCCGAACGGTACAGGTCCGAGTCAAAGTAGTCGTCGCCGTCGGACGAAGGCGAGCCGTCGCCGTAGTCGGCCAACAACCGGTCGGCCTCGGTCTGCTGTTTCAAGAGGGACGAGGCTCCGGCCAGATACAGGACCGCTGGGTTCTTCTTCCAGTCTCCTCCTTGCTTCTCCAAGGCCTTGCGGACGTCGAGGACGAGGTTGGTCGAAACCTGGCCGTCGAGGGCCAGGACCCAGGCGGCGTAGGCGGCCACCTGGGGTTCGGCGGCCAGGGCTCCCCCATCGCCCCCAAACCAGCGGTCCTTCAGGTAGGCGATGGCGGTCTGCCGGATCGACTCGCCCGACCGGTAGCCCCGGGCCGCTGCCTCGGTGAGGAAATGGACGGCGTAGACGGTGACGAAGTCGTCGGTCTCATCGGTTCCCGACCAAAGGCCAAAGCCCCCGGCTTCGTTTTGGCGGGCCCCCAGAACCTTCACGGCCTCGGCGAAGGACTGTTCGGCCTTCGTTCTGTCGATCCCCGCCGAGGGGTCCGAAAGCAAAACCAGGGACGGGAAGGCCTTGCTCACGATCTGTTCGGTGCACCCGTAGGGGTAGTCTGCCAGATAGCCCAGAAGACCGGTATCGAGGGCGGCAGGTTTGAACGACAGGGACAGGGTCAGCTTCCTGAGGTCGGAGAGGAGGGTCCGGGGCACCGCCACCGTGGTGGATCCGGACTTCAGCAGACCCGACTGGATGGTTTCGGTCCACGGCACCGCCGGGCGCACCGAGAGTTCTTCGGTGACGTCGCTGACCAAGGACCCTGCGCCTGCGGTGAACTCAACCCGGGCCGTCCCAGGATGGGGGCCGGCCCGGACCTTGAACCAGGCCGTGCCTTCGGTGTTCCTCTCGAGGGTGAGGGTCTTTTGGGTGTCACCGACCAGGGCGACGCCATTCTGCCCCAATACCTTCAGGGTGACCGCCGAGGGCGACCCCACGGGGGCGTTGTTGGCCACGGTGACCCCCATCAAGAACTCATCTCCGGGGGCCACAAACGCGGGCACCGAGGGCGTGATGATGTAGTCGTTGCGAACCAGGGACCGGTGTTCGGCCACCCCAATGGCGTCGTCCGACACGGCCACGGCCATCACCCGGAGGGTGCCATTGAAGTACGACGGGACGTTGTAGGTGAGGGTTTTCCCTTCCGGGCCTACGTCGAGGATCCCCGACCAGAACGCCACGGGTTCGTGGTTCTTCTTCTTGAACGGATTCTGATGGGACCCCAGCCCTTCGGCGNCCCCCCCCATGGCCATCAAGCTCTGGACCACGGAAAATTCCGGAAGGATCATGTCGAGGATTTGGCTGGTGGAGACTTCCAGGGCCCGCTTCTTGAAGAAGAAGTCCAGAGGCCGGGGGGTCTGGTACTTGGCCACCTGAAGGATGCCTTCATCGACGGCGTAGACCACCACGTGGGCCGGTCGGTCCGGGCGAACTGTCATCACAAAGGGTCGCCCCGGCTTGGCGTCGTCGGGGGCCGTGAGTTTCACGTCGATCCGCCGCTTGGTCAGGTTCACCCGGAAGGGCTTCACACCGTAACTCAGGGGACTCATGTAGATCTCAGGGGAGTCCGAGGCCCGGACGAACGAAACGTTCACGTAGGCGCTCCCCTCGAGGTTCGCCGGCACCGTGATGTGCTGGATACTGGCGTTGGTATCGGTGGTGAACCACTGGGTGGCATACACCTTGTCCCGTTCGATGGTGATAAGGCCCGAGCCGGCGTAGGGGGCCTTGATCTGCAATTCGATGGCCTCGCCGGGATTGTAGTCGGCCTTGTCCAGGCGAAGGTCGAGTTCGGCATTTCGGTCGAGGGAGCGGCTCAGGTTGCCCTTCCCGATGACCGAATAGGCGGTCTTGGCCACAATCCGGGAGGCAGGGTCGGTGACGGTGAGCTCGAAGTCTCCGGGGGATCCGGTGTCCAGGGTCCAGATCCGCCCGGTGGCCCCCAGGTCGAAGGTTCCCGAGTTGACCGGAACCTTCTTCCGGACCGACTGGTACTGGTACGAGCCATCTTCCTTCTTGGTCAGCACGGATACATACCGAATTTCGTCCACATGGTAGGTGAGTCCCGGCCCGGGGACCGGCCGGCGATGGGGGTCAATGGCCAGAAACTGCAGGGTCCGAACCGACCCCTTGGGAATGTAATCGAGGCGTCCGTCGGCCTTCCAGCCGACGATCCACTCCAGCGGCGAGACGACCACCGAGGCTTCGGCGGCCACCCCCCGGCCCCCTTGTTTTTCTAACCCTTCGACCGAGAGCACCACCTGGAACGTGGCCGGCTCAAATTTGGTGAGGTCGAGGTCCACGTGGGCGTTGCCCTGGGCGTCGGTCACCGACGGGGGGAGGGATTCCTCGTGGAACTTGTCGGTGGAAAACGCGTCGTCAAACCGAAAGTCGGGGNATTGGGGAAAGGTCAGGGCCTGGGGTAACAACCGGAACGACCCCTGGATGGTGTTGCCCCCGGCCGGGAGTCCGTAAAGGTTGGCCAGGTGGACTTCGGCACCCAGGGACGAAAAGGGTACCCAGGCCCGGTCGTCGGCCAGGGGGATCCGGGCGTTGATGGTCAACCGATCCGGGGCAAAATCCTCCACCCGGACCGAGCAGTTCCCCAGGAAGGTCCGGGTCTTTTCATCCTTCACCAGGGACAGTTCGAACCGCCAGGTCCCGGGGGTCGCCGATTCAAGGGTGCGATACTGGGAATCGAAGAACCCCGATGCGGGCAGTTTCACCAGGGTCTTTTGGACTTCGACCCCCCGGGGGTCGAAGACCTTGAGTTCCAGGGGAAGGTCGGCGAGGGTTCGGGCCCAGTCCCCGGCCTTGACGATGGATCCCAGGTGGATGGTGTCCCCGGGCCGGTACAGGCCCCGGTCCGAGAAGAGGAGGGCGGTGACCTTGTCGGGGTCCGAGGCCCCTCGCTCGCCCCCGACGTCGAACCGACTAAAGGTCAGGAACCGGTCCTCCCGGTTCAGGGGGAGGAAGCTCATGTCTCCGTCGCTCCGGGCTGTGTAGACGACCGGCTCCTTTTCTTGAGTGGACCCTTCGAGGCTGGGCACGTGGACCTGACCCCGGGGGTCGGTGGACCCACTGAACACGGGAACCCCATTGCGGCCCAGAACTTCCACCTGGGCTCCGGCCCGGGGGCGGCCGGTCTTGATGTCCTGGACAAACNCCTCCGCGGTACCGTCGGCGTTTCGCTTGGCCAGAAGGCCCAGGTCGGTGATGAGGATGAACCGGCGGGACCCTTCGCCCACCTCGGCGGCCTTTTCCTTGTTGTATTCGGCGACGTGGAGCAAGAAGAGTCCGTATTTTGCCTGGGGATCCGTGGACTTGGCCAGGTAGGGGGCAAAATGGAAGGACTGGTATTGAACGGTCCCCGGTTCCTCGACGGCAAGGTCCCGGATTTCGGACGAAACCGTGCTCATGTCGAGTTCGGAAAAGAGCCACGGTTCCCGGAACTCAGGGGCGTTGAAGGGCCCGCTGGTTTGGGTGATGAGGTGGTTCACCTGGTCGGGGAACAGGCGGCTCACCCGGAAGCGGACCGTCCGGACGTCGTTCGACACCACCGAGATCGTCTTGTCTCCGTTGAGGCTCAAGATCGACCCGGTGTGCATGATTTCCAGGGACTTCGGGATGTCGGGAACCCGGAACGTGGTCTTCGACGGATTCTTGATGATGTAGCCCCCAAAGGCCGACACGTTGCCGGCCAAGAGGGCGTAGACCATCCGACCCGAGGGAGCTCGGTATTTGAAGGAAAACGAGGATCCGGTGTCGTTTTCCACGGGGAGGGCCGTCACGTCGAGCCGTTGGCTCCGGGCCAAGAGGGCTCGGTCGACCTCGTCCGGGGTCCAGGCGTGATTTTTCTCGTTCGGCATCCCAGGGACGTCGGTCCGGTCGACGGGGAGCAGCCACAGCTGTAGGGCCGCCGCCACCGGTGCGGGTTGGGCATCCCCCGTGAGGGCCACCGTCAGGGTCTGCTCGTAGACGTAATTCTCGTTTCGAACCACGGCGGCTTCGACCCCTGAGTAGGCGACTCTATCGTACAGCCCCGGGACGACGATCGACGTCTTGAGCCCGCTCCCCAAGGTCTGGGGCGTCGACTTGGCCCGGACCCCTCCGTCGACCACGAGGTCGAGGGNGACCGCCTCCTTAGGAACCTTCAGGATGCCGCTTTTCAAAAACGCCTTCCCCTGGAAGGCATCGTAGGTGACTTCTAGGCCCAAGGAATCCTGGTTCACGTCCTTGGCGTCCCCTTCGATCACCAGCCGCACCCGATCTTTCAAGGAGGCGGGGTCAACGGGATAGTTGAACACGACCGTGGCCCGGACCCTGCGATCCTGGGGGTTCTTGGGGTCGACGTCGAACCGAGGGTCGTCGACCGTAGCCTGGAAGGGGTCGGTGTGGAACTCCACGCGGGTGGTTTCGAGTCTGATACCGCTGGCGAAGAGGGTCGGGGCCAGCGTGACGTGGTAGGTCGTTCCGCAGGCCCAGTCCTCGGTGGGCGAGAACATAAGTTCATCGTCGCTCTCCCACTTCCAGGTTCCTTTCACCGCCGGGGTCATCTGGATCCCCTCGCCGACGAGCTTCCCAGCGAGGTCAACCCGGGCCGCCGACGACGAGAATTTGAGCTTCAAGAGCGAATAGGTGGCGTCCTTCTCCAGGGGCGTGGGAGCGGGGGCTGCCACCTCAATGTGGGTCCACCCGGTTCGGTCTTGGAAGAGTTGGAACCCACCCCATCCCAGGCCTCCGAGAACCAGCAAGAGCACGATGCCCCGGAGGCCCCGGGCCCACCAGGGGCCTTGGCGAACGTTGATGCCCCAGCCCAGGCCTCGGCCTACCCCCCGAACGAGCTTCGGGATCCCCGGAACGACCCACCAGGGCCAGTGATACTTCCACTCCAGCCGTCCGAGCAGAAAGGTGAGGACGCGTCCGAGGGACCGGAAAAGGCGCCGCCAGAGGGACGGTTTTTTGGGGGGGNGGGAGGTGCTCATGCCGCCAGTATAGCGCACCACTTTTGCGGAAACCGCCTGGCCGAACTCATCAGTTTGTCATGAGTTTCTAACCATTGAGCAAAATCGCCGATGGTATGGACGTCTTTATGAACCGATTTCGGAGCAACTGCCTGGCTGAGGCGTGGAAACACTGGAAGCACGAGGGCGCGGTGATCTACATGGTGCTTCCCTGGGATTTTGCCCGGGGCTTGCACTTCTATTGGAAGGCCGACGGGCGGTTCTTTGACTTCTGCGGCAAGGTGAGGGGAAACCTCCTCGCCCGAATTTTCCTTTGGTTTCCCGGGCAGATCCGAGAGTTGTCCCCGACCCACGCCATCGTGGCCAAAGGCAAGCGCGTTTTCCCCCTTTGAGGACAGAAACCAGGGAGCCCTCTTTACTTAAACCCTGGTCCCTGAGTAAATTCTCACCGCTGACTGCGGAGCCCCCGCAGAGGAGGATGAGATGATTCGATGGACGCTGGCCCTGGCGCTGACGTTGACGGTGGCCTTCCAGGCGGGAGCCGCGGTGGTGGACGAGGCAGGGCTCCTGACCTCCCAACAAGTCCAGGCCTTGAACGCCCTGACCGCCGAGGGCCGGGTGGGGATCCACATCGGCAATTCCACCAACGGCCAGTCTCTCAAGGCCTATTCCGATGGTTGGGCCCGGGCCCAAAAAGAGGCTTCCCCCAACTTTTCCGTGGCCATCACCGTGGTGCCCTCGAGCCACCAGGTGTATATCTTCATCGATCAGAATGCCCGGGGCGAATTCACCGGAGGGGATGCGAACCGCGTGATCAACCAAATTCTGGTGCCTGCGTTCCGGTCTTCCGACTGGTCAGGGGGGCTCACGAAGGCCACCCAGGCGATCGAGGCTCATTTGGGAACGTCCGTGGCTTCGACCGCAGCCATGGTGCCCTCGACCCAGACCCCGGTGGCTCCCCCCGTGGTGGCCGAAGCCCCCAAAGCCCCCTTCGATTGGGGTCTCGTGGTGGTCTTGGTCCTGGTCGTTGGCATCGTCGGAGCCTTGATCTGGTCGTCGTGGAATAAAAAGTTTCGCCACTTCGAATCGGTGGTCTCCGCCGGCCAACCGGACTTTCCCCTGTCCCCGGAAGTGAAGGCCCAGCCTGAAGTCCGGGACGCCCTCGAAGCCCTCCAGGACCTTCACCGGGCCTTGCCCCTGGAGTACTCCAAGCGAACGGCGTACTACGGACGTCGGAAGGATGACTTCCGAGCGGCCTACGAAACCTGTCTGCGGGCCCAGCAATCCTGGGAGATGGAAAAACAAAGGGAAGCCGAGGCCCAACAGCGGTACGAAGCCCTCAAGGGGCGCCTCGACACCATGCCTGAGGCCGAGCGAGCCCGGTTCCTGGCGATGGAGGCCCAGTACCAAGCCTCAGGCTACAATTCCGCCTTCCTCTTGCAAAACATGGTGGCCATGGACCTGATGATGCACGCGTTTGCTCCCCAGCCAGCCTTCTACGAGACCGTCATCGTGGAGGACCGGGAGCGGCCTTCGGACAGCGGGTGGCAGTCGGGGGTCGACGATGGCTTCGACGGTGGCGGCTCGGATTCGGGCGACGGTGGTGGCTGGTAGAGAGTGCCCCCGATTCGGCGGATGCCCTCAGGCTGTCAGGAGATGCCTTGCCAGGGGTGTGACGGGGTGGAGGGGGATCTGATTCTCCCGCCTCCAGACGCTGGTCATCCAGCGTTCCAAGTCCTGNCGCCACCCCAGGGCCCGCTCCCGGAACATTCGGCTGCGCAGGTGTTCCACCCGCTCCCTGTCCAGTCCCGCCTGTTGGGCATGGGTCAGATCCTTGTCGGAGAACCGACTGCGAAAGCTCTTGAAGTAGTTGTGGTGAACCAGGTGGATCGCCGCCCTCTCGAGGGAAAAGGCCAGCCTTCGTCCAAAACGCACCGTCTCACGGCCGTGTTCGGCCAGGTCCTTGCGAAGCTGCCTGTCTAGATAGTTGACCGCAAACAGGGGGTTGGCTCGGTTTCGGGTCACCCGGGACGAGGTGGTTTGATGCTCCACCAGCCCCTGGGTGAGCCAGCCTCCGTAGGGTTGCAGGGATGCG
>JGI26470J50227_1000120_pt1 | contig 36682 bp, 44 predicted proteins | sample FreactTroBogLake_FD_50227 | JGI IMG/M metagenome (IMG submission 50227)
TGGTCCGGATTACTATAATCAACCAGCGGATTTCCCCGGTGGTCCTGATGTACGTATAACTACCTATTGGAGTGACTGGTATTTTACAAGTGATCCTACACAAAATTACAGTCAGTTGGTTATGTCTGATACGGCAGATATCGTAACGGTAGATCAAGAGAGTTTCTTAAAAGATATTCCTCGTAATAATCAACCCGGTGCTACAAGTTATACACTGGCATTGACTGATCGTGGTAGATTTGTTTGGTTTGATGGATCAGCAGGCAATGTGACTGTGACTCTTCCAGCCAACGCTACTACAAACTTTCCTATTGGTACTAGAATACAGTTAGGTATCTCAGGTGTTTCTGACAACACTAGACAGATAACGGTACAACAAGCGTCAGGAGTAACTCTGAGAGCTAGAGAAGACAACAACAGTCCAGGTCAATCAAATCTCATCATCCGTAGTGATGTACTGATAACTTTAACACAGGTTGATACAGACTACTGGATCCTAAGCGGCCCATACATAACAGATTAAGGACAACACGACATGACAACAAGACAAGTAAAAAGAGCAAGTGATCTTCACCCAAAAGCCGCAGGCCCAAAGCCACAGGCAGTAATTTGGAGCGCCATGGGCGATGATAGAGATACCAAGTTAAGCGTAAAACTACTCTCCAGCAAGGGCGCAGAAGTTACTGTAAAAAATCTAGATAACAATGCTGATCTAAAAACACAGTTTACTACTGCTTATCCTACGCAGAAAACTTTACCTTACATTGTTATTGATAATGTAGTTATAGGTGGATTCAAAGAACTATGCGCTAATTCAACTTACTCTATGAAAGCCGCTCCAAAGGCCGCGGCACCTGTAGTTAAACCTACTAAGTTTGGTCTAGGCAGTGGTGTAACTCCTATATCGTCAGGAACTACCGTACGTAATTCTGTAGCGGCACCCAAGAAGAAGAAATAATATGCCAGCTAAGAAGCCAGCTCAATCAACCAGCACACTGGCATTAGGACAAACCCCAAAATACAATTGGCGTCCTGACAAGCCAGATGCTCGTGATCATATCTTTGAACAATTAAACACAATACCACCAACACTACCTACTAGCATAGATCTAAGACCACATTGTCCTCCTGTTGTAGATCAAGGACAGATTGGCTCATGTACTGGTAATGCCATTGCCAGTATAGTAGAATACTATGACAACACACACAACAAGTCTGGATTAATAGTCAGCCGCTTGTTTATCTATTATCAAGAGCGTGTGCTAGAAGGCACGACCTACTATGATGCTGGTGCTTATATCCGTGATGGTATCAAGGCCTGTAATCAATATGGTGCTCCTTTAGAAACTACCTGGCCCTACTTAGCTAACAAAGTAACTACTCGTCCTAGCACAGCGGCCTACACAGATGCGGCCAAACGCAAAGTAGGATCATATCAGCGTATTACTACACAGGCCGCAGGTATTAAGGCAAGTATAAATGCAGGGTTTCCAGTAGTCATTGGATTCACAGTATATGCCAGCTTTGAGTCTGGCACATGGTGGCAACCTAGTGACACGGGAAAAATGCCCTATCCCAATGTAAACACTGAACAAGTCTTAGGCGGACATGCTGTGGCTATCGTAGGCTACAATGACGCTATGACTGGGCCTGGTGGACAAACAGGATACTTTATTGTTCGCAACTCATGGGGAACAGGTTGGGGTCAAAGTGGCTATTTCTACATGCCATACTCTGTGATCAACAATGCTAATATGAGCAGTGATTTCTGGTCCATTAATTCAGTGATCAATCCTTAAGAGACAACTATGACTATACAATCAATTAACCTAGGCACTTATGCAAACGACGGTACTGGTGATGACCTGCGTACTGCGTTTACTAAAGTAAATGCAAACTTTGCCTTATTAAATACCGAATCTGGAGTCAATAATGCTGCCAACATAGGCACAGGTACTGGAATTTTTAAAGACAAAACTGGCGCATACATATTAGAATTTAAATCACTAACCAGCACTGATAATTCAGTTACTATCACTAACACTGATACCACAGTTGATCTATCATCAAATGCATCAGTAATTAAAGATCCTGCACCACAATTAGGTGGTAATTTAAACCTAAACGGTCACCATATCTACAATGGGGATAGTCAAACTACAGTCTGGGGTATTGACACTAGGATCATCAACAACTTACTAGGTATCTTATTAGAAACACGCAAGCTGACCGTAGACCTAGGTACATTTATAAATCCAACTGGATTACAGACCAACGGCAACGGGGATGTACTAAATGCTGACACAAAAGGTTATGCTTGGGATTTTGGATCATTTACTGCGCCGGTGGCTAATATTTGTAATTTTGGCTCTTTTGTATAATCAAGGAGTAGTATGTTATTAACAGTTTGGACTGAACCATCTGGTTATACGTTTACCAATAATGGACAACCATTTCCGGAGCAATATGCCCTCGATATCGCATTGCCTGCACACAATGACCCGGGTGTTGTCTATTCAGTAATCTCAGGTGAGCTACCTGGCGGTGTTGCAATTGATGGCAATCACATTAAAGGTAGTCCATATATTGTATCAAATTTAATAACCTATCAATTTTGTATTCGTGCAAGTGCAACTGCTACAAGTTCAGCAGGTAGGCTTACTAACGGATCATTTATATCTGGAGGTACAGTCGTTGGAACATTTTTAACAGGTATGACATTAACTGGAAAAAATATTCCAGTAGGTACTTATATTGTTGCAGACAATGGCAATGGTACTTATGCTATTAATGTTACTACTAGCATTCCTTCTGTAGCAGTTAATGGCAGTGGATTTGCTGATCGCACGTTTAGCATGCAGGTTAACGGTGTTAATGCACCAGAATTTATTACACCTGCAGGAGAATTAGCAATTGGAGTGCATCATCAATTATACGCACTTGATCAAAGTTATATAAGTTACCAAATTGAAGGATTTGATCTTAATGTACTGTTAGGTAATAATTTAAAATATTTCATTGCATCAGGTGATGGACAATTACCACCAGGGTTAACATTGTCTGATAACGGATTAATTAGCGGTTATATTTTACCTAATCCGCAAACTATTGTTACACCAGCAGATGGTTCTGGAACATTCGACGAAGCATATTTTGATGCTGCCGGCTACGATTTTGCTCTAATTCCAACTGACGGTTATGACAGTTACGAGTATGAGGATGTGAGATTTGATTATAGTTCACCTGCAGTCTTACCAAGTAGCCTAAATCAAAATTATCAATTTAAAGTAACACTGACCGACGGAATTACATTTTCTCAAAGAATATTTAAAATATTTGTTCTAGGTACTGATTCATTTAAAGCTGACAGTACAGTACTTGACGGATTTGCTGGAACATTTACTGCTGATGCAACTTTTTTAAGAAACCCAGTATGGTTAACCAATGCAAATTTAGGTACATACAGAGCTAACAATTATATAACTGTACCAGTAGCATTGTACGACAATAGTAACGTAATATTTCGTTTAGAAACTACTAATATAGAAATTTATGCTGTTACTAAACGAGTCGCTTTAACAGATAATAAGATTGGCGGAACAAACATAACAGTTACTAATGTATCTGCTGTTCCAACTATCGGTCAGTATTTGACATTTGACAATTACATTAGCAGTGCTACTGGATTTGTATATCAAATATCAAATGTTGTATCATTAGGTAATGATTATTATCGACTAACCGTTACTAGTCCATTATTACTTGATTTACCAGACTTATCAGCATTCTATATCGGTACATTGAGTAAATTACCTCCTGGCACAGATTTTGATATCCAGACAGGAGAAATATTCGGTCGAGTGCCTTACCAACCACAGATTACTTTACCTTATAAATTTACCATAACTGCTAGTCGATTAGATGCTAATCCTAGTAGAACAGAGCATGTCGATACTAGTAAGACTTTTAATATTATCATACTTGGTAGTGTTACCAGCGCAATTATTTGGAAAAGTCCAAGTAATTTAGGAACTATACCAGCTAACTATACATGTACTCTTGATGTTGCAGCATCGAGTAATGTTCCAAACGCTACTGTTCTTTATTATCTCACTGCAGGATCTTTGCCACCTGGGTTGGTATTAAATACTGACGGTGAAATTATCGGTACTCCTAATCAGTATTATAATTCATCAACAGGTGAATCGGGTCTAACAACATTTGACAACGGAAATTTAACATTTGATCATGTTAAAACTACTGTCGATCGAGTATATACATTCACGGTGACTGCTAGCGATCAATATCAATATAGTGCATTGCCAAAAACATTTACAATTACCGTTTCAACTCCAAACACTGTACCTTATAGTAATATCACTACACAACCATTCTTAGCACCAACGCAACGCACTTTATGGCAATCATTTATTAACGATACTACTATATTCACACCGAGTAGTATATATAGAATTAGCGATTCAAATTTTGGAATACAAAGTAATTTAAACATGTTGGTATATGCGGGGATCGAAACTACCGCGGCGGCGGCATATGTGGGGGCGATCGGGCTTGGTGTTAAGCGTAAAAGATTTAAATTTAACAGTGTAAAAACTGCTAGTGCAATAGATCCTACAACAGGGGATACAGTATATGAAGTAGTGTATGTTCAAATGTCAGACCCATTAGAAGTTAATGGTAAGCATTTACCATTGTCATTTAAAACTTATAACACTGCTCCAGAAACAATAACAGTAGATGACAGTAATAGTATTTGGTCTACAAAATTATCTGATTTAACAGCAGTAGGTGTTGCAGTTCGTCCAGAATATAATATTACTACAGACAGTACAGGTTATGAATCTAGTAATCCAAAAACTGATACATATTATACTAACAGTATTACTAATTGGCAGGAACGGTTAAACACTGTTGGTCTAAGTGAACGTAACTATTTGCCGCTTTGGATGCGCAGTATCCCTAGTGGGAGTAAAGAAGAATTAGGATATGTATTATGTGTTCCATTAGCGTTTTGTAAGCCCGGAACAGCAGCTACTATAGCATTAAACATTAAACACAGTGGTTTTAACTTTAATTCCATAGATTATACCGTAGACAGATTCACAATCTCAGCTGTCACGGGTTATACAAGCGATAAATACCTTGTATTTAGAGATGATAGGATAACCGTATGACAAGCGCAATAACACCAGGAACAATAGTAGTTAATTACCCAATCGCTGGACAAGACAATGATAGCCAAGGATTCCGCAATAATTTTGCTGCAATCGCTGGAAATTTTGCCACTGCTGAAACTGAAATCACAGCCTTACAGACTGTAGCCATTGTTTCAGCTGATTTATCTACTCAAACAACTCCGGTAGTGAACAATCTACAAGGTAGTACACTTAGCAACGGAATTTATTCGCAATTTGATGGCGTGTTCTTTAATGGCGGTACTATATCGTCAATATCAACTGCAACTCCGGTCAGTCATGTTAATGGTCCTATTCAAAAATTTACAATTGGCGTTAACAACGTTGTACTAAATTTAGGATATAACGGTACTACATCAACATGGCCTCCGGCTGGTAGATATAGCATAATGCGTATTATGTTAGTAAACGGTGATACATCTACCATAAAAACAGTAACCTTATCAATCCCAGGGGGTGGTACAGCCAAGACTGCAACAGGATGGACAGGCGGTACTAATCCTGTCACATTAACAGTTCCAACTAGTCAAAAATATGAAATCATTGAATTTTGGACTGTAGACAGTGGAACAAATGTATTCATTAAAAGTATAGGCGAATTCTAATGCATCCATTGGCTGGTGATTTCACAGGAATGAAAGATTCCGAACTTGAAAGTAAAATTAGCGACCTTACCAACAAATACTTCATGACTGCTAATCCCGGAGTTAAATCTCAAATCTCTGCACTATTAGACTCGTACAAAGAAGAATTGAGTAAACGTCAAAAGGCTGCCTGGGATAAAATGATGTCTAGCCGCGATAAAACACTTGACAAACTAGTCAAAGTAAGTTAAAATATAGGCTATGCGCCTAGATAAATTTGGTAATCCTATTTTTAATTCAGCTGATATTTTTCGGTTCCTATATCAAGGAAAACTTACCAATATCAAAGACATCACTGTAGACTACAGTGATGATATCCAACAACTAGAAGACACTGCCGAATTTACCTTTCAAAGATTTAATGAACAATTGGATGATATCAATATCGAGGATTTTGATTCTGCACTGCAAAGTGATTGGTTCATGCCCGATGAGTATCGAGATTTTCATGTAGAGGAATGGTGTTTAGATCGTTGCACAACAGATGAACAAGTAAAGCGTGTAAAAGAAGAAATGTTAGCTTATCAAACTCGAGGTATGATTCCCTTATTACAATGGGCAAAGTATTTTGTAGATACCTGTTTGGAAAATAACATAGTATGGGGAGTAGGCAGAGGCAGCTCGGTAGCTAGTTTTGTACTGTTCTTGCTGGGCGTACATCAAATAGATTCAGTCAAATATAATTTAGACTGGCAGGAATTCCTGAGATAAGTACACATATAATCCAAGGAGATTAAAATGGCAGCAAAACAAATTTATAGAACAGCACGTGGCAAAGAAATTGATATGATCAAACTTATCCAACAAAATGAAATGGCTGTTGCTGTTGGCAATGCCAACGTAAATGCACGTGGGGACAAACTAGGACCTGGCGGCAAAATCGTGCAGCGTCGCGAAGAAATACTAACCCAAAGTGCTGGATCAATTCCCGCACCAGCAGTTGTAACTACTCCTGTAGCTACACCAAAACCTGCACCAGTAGTAACAGCACCTTCTCCAGCGGCTCCTGTAGTAGCCAAGAAGGATGTACAAAATATGGATCCATTGGGTGAAGAATGATAATCAAAGGTAAGATTAGACCAATCCGTGATAATGTTATCATTACAGACATGGACTTTGGCGAAAGAAAGATTGGCATGTTTGTCTTGCCCAGTGACGATGGAAAATCAGAAGGTGTCCGTCATCGTTGGGGCCGTGTTTGGGCAGTTGGGCATGAACAAAAAGATATCAAAGTAGGGCAATGGATTTTGCTAGAACACGGGCGGTGGAGCCGCGGATTTACGTTAGAGCAAGAAGATGGAAGTGAGCTCATAATTCGCCGAGCCGATACCAAAGCTATCTTAATGGTCAGTGACGAACCGCCATCAGAGAACTTGTTAAATACCCAAGGTGCTCATTCTAAAGTAACACACGCAGAATTTGACCCGGCATCGTTTGCTCGTCCAAGTTTCGAGCAATAATCTAAGTAATTGAGCAACAGGACCCTTGACAGGTCCTGTTCTCACCTGTATAATAAGGAAAAGGAGAATCTTATGAGTACTCATGAAGAAGCTGTACAAGATATTAAAAAGACAAAAAGCGTATTAGAAGCCGCAACTAGCGGTGGCGCAATTAAAAAGAAACTACTAACACATACTAGCGTTAGTATTGTTAAAAGTATAGTCCGCATTGTTGCTGGGTTAGCACTAGCAGGTGGCGGTTGGTTAGAAATGAATCCCTACATTCAATCAGCAGGATACATACTAGTTTTTGCTGAATTATTAGGTATTGCAGAGGAACTAGTATGAAAGAATTATGGGTAGAAAAGTATCGCCCAGATACCTTAGACGGTTATGTGTTTAAGGACGAACATCAAAAATCACAAATCGAAGCGTGGATCAAAGAAGGATCGATTCCACATTTATTGTTTAGTGGCAATGCTGGTGTAGGTAAGACTACTCTTGCAAAAATATTAATCAATAAATTGGGTGTACAAGATAGTGATGTCCTGTATGCTAACGGATCAAAAGAAGGTCGTAAGATCGAATGGGTAGATAAACTTATCATGTTCTGTCAAACCATGCCATTTGGTGATTTTAAAGTAGTGCTAATTGACGAGGCTGATTATCTTAACTTGCATTCGGTACAACCAGCACTGCGCAACTTGATGGAAGAGTATACTAACTCGGTTAGATTTATCTTAACTTGCAATTATCCTAACAAGATTATTCCAGCATTGCACAGTCGTTGCCAACGTTTACATATTGAAAAAACTGATGTCACTGAGTTTACTGCTCGTGCGGCAAACATTCTGCTACAGGAAAATATCCAATTCGACTTAGATACCCTAGATAGCTATGTCAAAGGTACCTATCCAGATTTGCGTAAGTGTATCAATAATTTGCAAATGAACAGTATTGATGGATCGTTACATAATCCAGAAGCTGACGATTCTAGTGCAGATTATCGTGTAGAAATGGTAGACTTGTTCAAGAAAGGCAAGATTACAGAAGCACGTAAGCTAATTTGTAGCCAAGCACTTCCAGAAGAAATGGATGACATCTATCGTTGGTTATACGACAATGTTGAGCTCTTCGGTGATGAACCTGCTCAGGATAAAGCAATTCTTATTATCAAAGCAGGATTAGTCGACCATGCTCTAGTTAGTGATCCAGAAATTAACCTAGCAAGTACATTAATTAGACTAAGTCATATATGAAACCTAAGTTTCAAAAGTTATACATGACCATTGCCGAAACTGTAGCTACCATGAGTCATGCTCGTAGGCTGCAGGTAGGTGCCATTGTGGTCAAAGATGATCGTGTTATCTCAATGGGTTATAATGGCATGCCAGCAGGGTGGGATAATAATTGCGAGTATGTGCTTGAAGATAATACATTAAAAACAAAACCAGAGGCCCTCCATGCTGAAACAAATGCTATTGCAAAATTGGCTCGAAGTAGCGACAGCGGTTTGGGTGCTGATATTTTTATCACTCATAGTCCTTGCTTGGACTGCGCCAAACTCATCTATCAGTCTGGTATTAGCCGTGTGTGGTATGGTGCTGAATATCGTGATAGTGCAGGCCCAGACTTCTTACGAAAATCTGGAGTCGAAGTAATGCCAATAGAAAAAAGGCCCTGAGGCCTTTTTTCATGACTATCTAAAGTATCGCTACTTTATTCTCCATAAACCGCAAGCACCTCCTTCACGGCATTATGGCGTTCGATGTCTTTGGTGTCGAATTGAACAATATCTAAATGGCTCAATCCAGTACGACCGGCTAATAGGTTGCAGAAATCAATCAGACCATTATCGCTCAAACGGTCTGCTTGTGCTAAATCGCCTGTCACTACCATCTTAGAACCTTCTCCTAAACGGGTCAGTAGCATTTTCATTTGATTTACAGTTGTATTTTGACATTCGTCTGCGACGATGTATGCGTTCTTAAATGTGCGTCCACGCATGTACGCAAGTGGGCTTATTTCAATAACACCTTCCTCTAGCATCTTGGCTATGTCTTTTTGTTGATAATACTCTCCGAACACGTCAAAAATAGGTCTAGTCCATGGTGCCATTTTTTCGTTTAATGTACCTGGCAAGAATCCTAAATCTTCGTCTACAGAGACGGCGGGTCTTGTCACAACGATTCTATCAACTTTACCTTCCTGAAACATTTTAATACCATGCTGTACTGCTAACATGGTCTTACCTGTGCCTGCAGGTCCGATAGCAAACACAATGCTAGTGCTGTCGTCTTGTAGTTTACGGATGTATGTTTCTTGATTAGCATTACGTGCATGAAGACTTACACGCTGCTTTTTCGCTGGCAGATATGATTGAAAATCAATTATGTTAACTTCTGATGTAAAGCGTTTTTTCACTCTTTTACTCATCTAAGTTGCTCCTACTTATGGTTGAAAAAGCAGGACTTGTAGTGACCGCCTCGATTACTACAGAGGTCCTACACTATTATTTAACGAATTGACAAAATAATAAAGTTATCACATATCGTTTAAAACCAGCTAAATAAACTATAGAGGATTCGACATGCACCACGATATTTTAGACGTAATTAAAAACATACAAGATCTATATGAAAACAATTCAAGCCTTGCTGTATTGAAGGATTTTGAACGGGTTTTAGAAGAAATGGATGTGTATGTCTATGAAAACTGGGAAGATGGTGAGTTAGCCTATGGACCTCGAGTAGATCGTCACTGGATCACTGCAGGATTTATGTGGGATCATGATAAGATGCCTAATCCCATAGCAGGCAAACGATTAACAGAACTAGGTTGCAAAGTGACCTATCAAAAGAGTCATTTATTAGAACCTCGCAAGATTAAAAGTCCGGAAGATCTACGTCCTAATACCAGAAAAGGTAAATTGGATCGTAAACCTATTTGGATCGTAGAAGTTCAAATGCCAAAGAAAGTTGCATTTGATATCTACAAAGGCTACATGGACAAATTAAAGAACGATGAATCAGGTGCTATGCTTACTGATAGTTCTCCAGCAGCACCAGTTGCAGGAGCAGCGCCAGCAGGAGCAGCGCCAATGGGCGGAGCAGCAGCAGCACCTAGTGGAACAGCAGCACCGGCAGGAGCACCGGGAGCAACACCGGGAGCGCCAGTATAATGTTAAATGAAAGTTTACGTGCTGGTGATTTAAGAAACCTAGTTAAAAAAGTTTTTGAAATTGACAGTTTCAAAAGTAAGATCGGCAATGATGAAGACATTGTTACCTTAAGTTTTACAGTTGATCAAGAAGATCCGGCTAAGGATTTAGAAAACTTTATCGAAATGGGATACACATTTGTACTAGATGCAGATGTAACTCCAGGTGAATTAGACGATGGTAAGTATCGAGTATACGTTGAATTAGAACGCACACGTCATTCAGCAGAACAAATTTTTGAAATTGTTGAAGGTGTTAAAAAAATAACTGGGTTAGAAGACATGCGTTTCCGTTATTTTAAGAGTTTTAAAAGCGAAGAGGCAACATTAGAAAATTTACAAGCAACTATTCCAGAAAATAAAGCAGCTTATAATGCTGCCACAGAAGAACGTCGAATGAATAATTTCAGCGAATTCTTTTCAAGAAGTTATGCAGACAATATAAATGTTCTAGATGAAAGTATTACTTTCCAAAGAACTTACAGTGGTCCAGTATCATTTGAGATAATTACAAGTGGTCCGAGAGATCAAGTATACGAGTCGGTAAAAGGTCCGATCGTGCTAGAGAGCAAGGACATGGCAGAGGTTATGTTCTTAACTAAGGTAATTGGCAATTACAATATTAACAAAATTGCTGATACTTTCATATTTGAAAACAACGGCTGGGCCGTTGCGTTAGCGAGGAAATAATGGCAACTCCATTTACATTTGATTTTTCACAAGAAAAATGCACAGCAATACTACAAAATAATCCCTATTCAGAGCACTGGTATGAAGCATTGTGTAAGATTCTTCCGGACTATGATGTTAGTACTCCGGAACGTGTTGCTTGTTTCCTGGGACAAACTATGGTAGAAAGTGCTGGATACAAAGCACTGGTAGAAAACTTAAACTATCGTCCAGAAACATTATGCAAAATTTGGCCTAGCCATTTCCAAAACATGGATATTGCTAACCAGTACGCACACCATCCAGAACAAATTGCCAACAGAGCCTATGCCGGACGTATGGGCAACGGAGACGAAGCAAGTGGTGATGGTTGGAAATACTGCGGTCGTGGATTGATTCAGATCACTGGTAAAGATAATTATAGTCGTTTTGCAGAAAGCATCGATACTCCAGTCGAACAAGTTCCAGAATACTTAGGAACATTTGAAGGTGCTGTACAATCAGCTTGTTGGTTCTGGGAAAATAATAATCTCAATCAATATGCAGATCAAGGTGATGTGCTTACTATTACCAAACACGTTAACGGTGGCACATTAGGTTTAGAAGAACGCCAACAACACACCCATAACGCACTACAAATCTTACAAAGCTAATTATGTGGTTTCTATCATTTATTCCTGATAGTTTATTACATCTAGCAATATTAGTTATGATGTTTGGTGGTGCCGGACTATATGGTGCTAGTTTTCTTGTTGGATTCTTTCCGCCTGCTATACCTTATAGGGAGCCGGCTCGAGTCATCGGAACATTGCTAGCAATTGCAGGAGTATATTGTTTTGGTGGATATGGTGTTGAAATGTCGTGGCGCAAACAAGCAGATGAACAACAAGCTAAGATTGCTATCAGTGAACAACAAAGCAAAGATGCTAACAAACAGTTAGCGGACGCAGTTAAAGCCAAGAATGATGCTATCAAAGCAGCGGCACAGATATCACAACAAAATATTAAACGTGATGCTGCTAAAATAGATGCTACATGTAAAGTAGATCCTGTAGCAATTTATGATTTAAATTCTGCTGCTAAAAATGTTAAGGTGACTAAATGAAACGTTTATTAATCATATTAACTGTAATGTTATTAGCCGGGTGCAACGATGTGCCAGTAGCTCAAAATTTTCCGGAGGTGCCAGCAGATTTACTAGTTGCATGTCCTGATTTAAAATTAGTCGACCCTAATACTACTAAGTTAAGCGAAGTTGTTGGGGTAGTTGCTGACAATTACAGTGAATATCAAGAATGTCGTCTTAAAGTAGACTCATGGATTGATTGGTACAAAACTCAACAGAAAATATTTGACAGCGTTAAATGAAATTAAGAGAGCTACTGAGCGAGCTAGACTTTCCTAGTATTGGGCAGGCAATTGACAATTTTAAGTTCTTTGCTAATCCAAAACAGCCGGCTAGTGGTCAAGCAGCTACACCGCCGCCTACTCCTGCTACTGCTCCAAAATCGCAAGCACTTGCTGTACGGCCTGTAGCCCAACAACCTAAACCTGTTACCACAGCAAAAGCCGAACCTGCTCCATTTAACCCAGCAACTAGTAAAGACCTATTGGTTAACGTTGCTAAGAAAATGGGGGTTGTAGCAGTAAATGATTTAGCACAGTTATTAGGCAATGTACAAATTGAAACAGGAGATTGGGTAGCTGCTACTGAAAATTTTATGTATACTGACCCGGAACGTATTCACAAAGTATTCACTACTAATTTTCCAACTATACAATCTGCAGTTCCGTATGTTGGTAATCAAGTTGCCTTGGCTAATAAAGCCTATGCTAATAAGAATGGTAATGGTGATGAAGCTAGTGGTGATGGGTGGCGCTACCGCGGACGTGGATTTCTTCATATTACAGGCAAATCTAACTATGCTAAAGTAGGAGCAGGTGTACATCCTGAAAATCCTAGCATCTATGTTACTAATCCAGAATTATTATCTAGCAATCCTGTAGAATCAGCAAAAGCAAGCGTATGGTACTTTACACATGTTGTAGGCAAGGGTAAATCAGCTAAACAAGTAGCCAAAGCAGTAACTGGCAACTCAGTTATGAAGCAACAAGAGCGTGGACAAGCCGCTGATGCTGTAAAACAACAATTAAAAAAAAGTACACCCAAGAAAGGTCGCAGACCAGCATAAATACTACTATTAAACGACAGGAGCGAAACTATGTCACAAGAAAAAGAAGGAGGCGCCGAATGGATGCAAAAATACTGGCGCCCAGCTATGGGCTGGATGTATATGCTGATCTGTATGGCCGACATGATAATATTCCCAGTATTATGGGCGTTATGGCAAGGCATTAATCATGTACCTATTACACAATGGAATCCACTAACACTTCAAGGTGCTGGCCTATTCCATATCGCCATGGGTGCCGTATTAGGTATTAGTGCGTTTGGTCGTACACAAGAAAAATTAGCAGGTACTGCGGCAAATCCAACAGCTACTTCACAAACTATGACAAACAATACAAACATGTCGGGTGTTCCAAGCGGAATGCAAGGTGGCATGGGTATGAATAACGGTATGGGTGGTGGATTCGGTGGCCAATCATCAGGCGGCTTTGGTGGAGCATCAAGTGGTGGATTCGGTGGCCAATCATCAGGTAGCTTTGGTGGTCAATCATCAGGTGGCTTTGGTGGAGCACCGGCAGCAAGTGGTGGATTCGGATCTACTACTCCAGCATTTGGTGGCTCACCGTTGGGTGGTAATACTATGAGTACAGCGCCAGCATTTGGATCAACACCTCCATCAACAGGAGGGTTTGGATCGGGTTTTAATAGCGGGTCAGGAGCGACACCCGCAACAACACCAGTAGCAGTCAATGCCAGTGGTAAGAAAGTCATTCCAACATTTGATCAACCAGCACTATAAGGAGCGTAATATGAAAAAGTTTTTAATTGCATTAAACATCGTAATTTGGAGTATTGTATGTTTTGAAGTAGCGCATGCAGAGCCGGCTAAGAAACCAGCGGCTAAAACTGCTACTGTTAAAAAGGAAGTTAAACATCACAAGAAGTTTGATGGTGAAACAATGGCAACAACTAAGCCAGATACTGTAGCACCAAAAAAGAAAAAGTAATTCAAAAACTTGACAGGCTCCACCTTATATAGTATAATTACTATATTATTTGGAGCTTTTCTACGACTATGACTGATTATTATCAAACCTTGGGTGTTAGCGAAGGTGCTAGCCCGGAAGAAATAAAAAAAGCCTACAGAAAATTGGCTAATCAGCATCACCCAGACAAGGGTGGCGATCAAGCCCGATTTAAAGATATTTCTGTAGCATATGACAACTTGAGCGATCCGCAGAAGCGAGCCGAATACGATCAACAACGCCAGTATGGTGGGGGGCCTCATGTACAATTTAGCACAGGTGGGTTTGACCCATTTGGACATATGTTTGGTCAAGGGTTTGGTGGTGGAAATCCGTTTGGTGATATCTTTGGACAGATGCGGCGAGGACAGGCACAACGCAATCGTGATTTAAACATACAATGTTCAGTTAGTTTCATTGACAGTTATACCGGTAAACAGTTAGAAGCAAACTATCGATTACCTAGTGGCCGTAATCAAAATGTTGTAATCAACCTGCCAGCAGGGGTACAACACGGCGATACTATTAGATATAGCGGTTTAGGAGACGACAGTATACCAGGTGCTCCTCGTGGCAATCTCAATGTTACTATCCTAGTACAACCAGATCCTAACTACGAACGTCATGGTGACGATTTATATACAAATATTGAAATATCACCAATTGAAGCGATGATTGGTTGTACGAAATCAGTTAAGACACTATCTGGTTCTGTATTAAATTTAGAAATACGTAGCGGATCAGAAGACGGGGCTAGATATGAAGCACAAGGCAACGGATTCCCAAATGTAAACACTGGCATGAAAGGTCGATTTGTCAGTATTGTTAAAATTAAAACNCCTGCCGTAATTGATCCTGTTATTATTCAGCGATTACAACAATTACAAAATGAAATTAGTAGTCGCACCTAACAGTGTATTAAAATCACAAGCCAGTGACTGGGTGTTTGTAAGTCAGCAAGATCGCGACGATGCTGAACAGGTTGAAAGCGAAATGATTGAGATTATGAAAACTCACAACGGTCGCGGACTTGCTGCCAATCAAGTTGGCCTACTATCACGAGTGTTTATCATTCAATTAGAAGGTCAACCTCAACCAACTGCTATGTTTAATCCACGTGTGATCTCAGCAAGCGAGGATTTAGTCTTAGGAGAAGAAGGCTGTTTGAGCTTTCCAGATCTTTGGTTAGATGTTAAAAGAGCCAAAACTATTGAAGCCGCTTACCTTGACAAAACAGGAAAAGAGTGTATAATAACACTTGTAGACATTGATGCAAGATGTTTCTTGCATGAATTAGACCATCTTAACGGTGTGTGCTTTACTGATAAAGTAGGTGCAATAAAATTAGCAATGGCAATTAAAAAGCAAAAACAAAAGAAAAGGAAATATAATGGTTGAACCAAGTGATAATTTACAAGCAGTATTTGAGCGAGCAATAGAAACCGCCAAGAAACTGCATCACGAATATCTAACCATAGAGCACTTATTGGCTGCTATGTTGGCCGATGACTCATTTACCAATATCATTCAAAGTTATGGTTCAAATGCTGATTCACTTAAAAAGAATCTCGACAATTACCTATTGAATAACTGCGGTGAAATCACTATACAGGATGTAGTAGTTAAACCTAAAAAGACACAGGCTGTTGAACGTGTACTGAATCGTGCATTTACACAGGTCTTGTTCAACGGTCGTCAACGTATTGAACCGACTGATGTATTCCTTGCCATGATGGGTGAAAAGCGTAGCTGGTCGCATTTCTATATCCAACAGGCAAATATTGACAAAGATAAATTTAACGATTATTTAAACAGTAACGTTGATGAAATTACCGATGAAGAAGGAACCCCAGTGGCTGATGGTTCAAGCGAAAAAGCATTAAAAGCATTTACAACTAATCTCAACGATGAAGTTACTAAGAACAAAGTAGATCCAGTTATCGGACGTATTGACGAATTAGAAAACATCGCACTTGCGCTAGGTCGTCGTAGTAAAAACAACGTAATCCTTGTTGGAGATCCTGGTGTAGGTAAGACTGCTATAGCAGAAGGACTTGCGTATAACATCGTTAAAGGCGCTGTTCCTGATTTTCTAAAAGATTACAAGGTATATAGTTTAGATATTTCAGCGATGTTAGCTGGTAGTAAATATCGCGGTGACTTTGAAGAACGATTTAAGATGGTACTTAAAGGGCTCGCCAAGAAAGGCAAGACTGTGCTGTTCATCGATGAAGCACATATGATTAGTGGTGCTGGATCTGCTAGCAACAGTGCTAACGATCTCGCTAACATGATGAAACCTGCACTGAGTAAAGGCAATATTAAAGTTGTGGCCAGTACTACATGGGAAGAATATCGTAAACACTTTGAAAAGGATCGTGCGTTAATGCGCCGATTCCAACGTATTACTGTTGACGAACCTACTATAGAAGTTACTCGTCAAATCCTTAAAGGTATTAAGAAATACTACGAAGGTCATCATAATGTTAAAATTAAAGATGATGCGATTGATGCGGCGATTAAATTGTCAGTTAAATATCAAACAGACAAAAAACTACCAGATAAGGCTATTGACTTGATTGACTGTGCTTGTTCACGTTTTAATCTTAAACTAGCTGACGAACGTGTTATCGGTGAGCCAGAAATACAGTTTGAATTGGCTAAGATGGTTAATATGCCTGAAGAAAAGATTGCAGAAACCGAATCAAGCAACCTAGCTAACCTACAAGAAAAACTTAGTGAAGTAGTTTACGGTCAAGATCTTGCTATACAAGAAGTGGTAGATAAGATCATGGTTGCTCAAGCTGGTCTTAAATCAGAAAACAAACCAGTGGGATCATTTGTGTTTATGGGACCAACAGGTACTGGTAAGACAGAAACTGCTAAACAGCTGGCCAGTAACTTAGGTGTTAAACTCTTACGTTTTGATATGAGTGAATATCAAGAGAAGCACAGTATCAGCAAGTTGATCGGTAGCCCTCCGGGTTATGTTGGATTTGAAGAAGATGCTGGACAGCTGATCACCCAGATCCAAGAAGCACCCAATGCTGTTCTATTATTAGACGAAGTTGAAAAAGCTCATCCAGATGTCATGACAGTATTATTACAGGTCATGGACAATGGCTTTATCACAGGATCCAATGGTAAGAAAGCAGATTGCCGTAACTTAATCCTTATCCTTACAACTAACGCCGGTGCTAGCGCAGCAGAGAAGAACGCAATTGGTTTTGGTGGACAAGATAAAGACTACAGTGATGCAGATTTGAAGAAGTTCTTAACTCCAGAATTCCGTAATCGTCTAGATGGTGTCGTTACATTTAGCAAACTTGGCCGAGAAACAATGGTTAAGATTGTCGGCAAGTTTATCGATGAACTACGTGAACAAGTTAAAGAAAAAGGTATCCGTGTTAAGATTAACAAAGAAGCTACTGAATGGTTGTTGGACAAGGGCTTTGATCCTAAGATGGGTGCTCGTCCACTACAACGTGTAATTGATAAGGAAATCAAACGTGACCTTGCTAAGTTGATGCTATTTGGTGATCTTAAAAATGGTGGTTGGGTAACTATTACTATTGTAGATGATAAGATTTGTTTGGTATCAAAAGCCAAAGAACTTAAAGTTCCGTTGTTAACCGTAGACACTCCGATGGTTGAAGATGCTGTATAAGACTACAACTAAACTGTTTAAAGGGATATATCAGTACAAGATAGTACTGGTATGTTCCGGCGCACAGTTATTTCGTAGCGGGGACATGGCTGCAACATTAGAACACTTGCAACAAATTAATCTGGCTCAAAACGAAAAAACCTATCCAAACTGGCGGAACTATTATATTAAAACGCAAGACGACTTAGATTATGCACTAGAGTTACAGCATACACTAAGCAAACAAACAGATATAGATATTAGAGTTGAAAGTCCGTGGATTACTGTTTATACTAATAGTAAAAAACACATTGATGCTCTAGCTAAGATTGACGAAGAACGTGTAAAGTATATCAGTGAGCCGGCGGCAAAAACCACCCTTGAGCAAAATACTATTATTATGCCCAAGATGGACTACGATTATCGTATTACTCTAGGTAAGACTATACAAGAACATTCATCTTTTGTTGAGTGGGCTGAAACTAATCCCAAGTTAAAAATAACTAAGAGCGCCAAGGTAGACCTACTTAAACCACGTAGCTGGGGTGGAAAACACTTATATCTAACAGGTGATAACAATCTCCTACTGGCCAAGATGCATTTAGGCAGTAGTATAGCAAAGATCGAACGTATTGTTAAAGAGTAGGCCCAAACAAAAAGCGATAAATACTCTACTTGCAGAGATGTCTGCTGATTTTAATATTTGGGCTTAAAAATGCGTATACGTGAACTATTCGAAGGTGGTTTCTTTAAAGATTCTGACTTTACAACAGCCAAGGACGGTGGTAGAGAGATCAATTTTGATATTGTTGATGATCTTGCACATTTCATGGATCAAGACGATCATGCTTATCGTCGTCATACACATCCTTGTATTACTAAATTTGTCGAGTTAAAAAACTCTAAAAAAGATCCGAAGCCTGGTATTTTTGAACCAGCAGTAAAAGAGTGCTATAAACTATACATCAAAAAATTTCCAATCCGTGAATTACCGGACAAAATGGATGAAGAAACTTGCAATCAAGTTTGCGAAAAACTCTACAACGATCATAGCGAGCATCATTCTGCTGGCAAATACAAGGACTAACAATGCTGCTTCGAGAGCTGTTTGTTGGCCATAAACCTATAGTTATTGAAGGTAGTAATCTAGAAATAGATGGTCATCAGGCTCATCGTATTGACCTAAAAGTACACAATCGCGGTTTCATACTACCAATATTAAATCAATTATTGGAACATATCAATAGTGCATATCAAGCAACATTTAAACAACCTCTTTGGAATCCTAAACTACTACAAAGTCAAAAATTCCTAAGTGGATCGAGTTTACATTTTTTTAATACTAAAATTTCAGACGAAGAGTTTATAAAACATAAACCTAAACTCGGTGATATTGACACAGAGGTCAATCGAGATATTCGTCATCAACTTGAACAATTTTTAAAAGCATCGTACGGCAAACAAGTTGGGCCTGCAAAGTTTATTGGATATAAGTTAGGTAATGAACAGTTTAGTAGCCTATGGGAATTGCAAAATCCCCCAATTAAAATGCAAGTTGACTTTGAATTTGTAGAATATACCAAAGATACCGACGAGCCGACAGAATGGGCACAGTTCAGTCACAGTTCGAGCTGGGATGATTTATCACAAGGTGTTAAGGGTGTTTTTCACAAGTATCTCATGCGGGCTTTAACATCCGGTAGTATTAGTCAAAAATATATTCAGATGAAAACCAAGATCAAAGGACCTATTGTTGATAATGATATTTCCTTTGCAGTATCAAGTAAGCAGGGCGGCGGCATGCGTCTTGCCTATGAGCCTATTATCGATCCAGAGACTAATCAACCAAAGAAAATAAATGGTATTCCCGTTGTTAGAGAAATACCAACAGAACAAAGTCACTATGAGCAGAATTTAAACAAGCAATTCGAAATGCTGTTCGGTCAGCAACCAGATGCAAAGGGTTTAAAACTCCTATGGTCATTTATCGGTGGACTAGATTTAGCCAATCAATATTTAGATGATGCTGCTCGTCAACAAGCGGCAGAATCATTTGTAAAATTATTATATGCACCTGGCGCACAGGGATTATACAAAAATGATCCTGCTAGCGATCAAGAAGAAAAAGGCGTTGCATTTAATTTGTTGATTAGTAAATTGAAAATGCCTGATCCCGAAGCTGTTAAAACACAAGCACATCAATTGGCTCAAGCATACTATGCTAAGTATAAAACAAATCAAAATATAAACGAAGCTGAAGTTAAGGCACAACTACGTAAGGGTATGCCACACTTGCGTGATCTAAAACCCGCAGACTTATTAGACTTGCTTGATGAGATACATGACGGTAATGGTAATTTTAAATTACAAAACATTCCCTTAAATGTTAAGGTAGATGGCTTTGGTGGACGTTTTGGTAAGAATGCTGAAGGTCGTCCATTCATGGGCACTAGTCGCACAGAGCCACGATATGAAGCAGGATTTGTCAAGTATCATCAGGAAAAGGGCACAACTGATCCTGATATATTAGGAAGAGCACAACTATTTGATAAGCTGTTTGACGAAATGATGTTGGCTATTAAACTAGTTGACGGTAAATTAGGTCCAAAGTTTTTAATTAACAAACAAGTAACTTGCGAAGTACTGTATCTACCATTTGCTACAGAAACGGACGAAGGTCGATTAAAGTTTGTTGGCATCCATTACGATCGATTACCTAAAGGTGTTGAACTAGCCCTAGTGCCATTTCGTGTGGTAGATGCGACTACTGGAGAGGATTTACCGGATGCTACAGAAGTTATAAAAAAATTAACCAGTGTAGGCAAACAAGGTAGTGTTATGTTTATCAATAATAGCCTGACACAAAATGAAGCATTAGATGTTACTGCCATTGTGCCACCGTTGGAAAATATCGAACAAATTAAAGCTATGTTAGCAAGTGGTAAACTAGCTCAGAAAAGAGAAGCAAAAGAAATACTTGCTCCAGTAGCACTGGCATTGGAAGATGCAATTATCAAAGATCCTAATATCGTCGGCAAAGATATGTTAGGTAAAGATTACGAAGGTATTGTACTTAATACTCGACTAGGTCCTGTTAAAGTTACTAGTGCTGAACAGAAAAAGGTTATCGCTGATAAAAATGCTGCTAAAGCTGCGGCTCGTACTGAACAGCCTCGATCTAATCAAAATAAAACTGCGGTGGTGGCTATTGGTAGTTTTGTTGGGCATAGGGGCCACGAACAGCTATGGAATTTTACTCGTGATAAAGCTACAGAAGTTGGTGGTGATCCTTACTTGTTTATCGGTAATGCTGTAGGTAAAGATGATCCTATTCCGCCGAATGTCAAAGCGCAAACATGGCATAAATTGTATCCAGAATGGGCTAACAATATTAGCACAGTTATACAAGGTGGTCAGCTAATACAAAAGATTAAACACGAGTTAATCAATCCGTTGCCAGGTAAACCTCCACGCTATGATAATATTATTATCATGGTGGGTGAAGATCAAGCAAACATGAATATTGCCAATGCCTTAATGAAGGCTGTTAATAAATTCCAAGGCTATGAACATGTTAAAGTTACGTTAGAACCAACACCTCGAGGAACCGGTATTAAATTTACCAATTTACGTAAAATACTATCAGATCCCAATGCTAGTCCAGAACAGCAATTGGCCTTATGGGAGCGTGATTTTGATGTTGCTAAACTAGGTGAAGATTGGATCAAACATCTAATGGATATAACTAAACAAGGTATGGGTTTGCCGATAAATATAAAACAAGCCAATAAGGTAATAAGAGAAATGAGAGCTCAAGAATTTACACGTAAGCCCCTAGCAGAAGGTGATATTCCTGCTGATTTAAATAGGCTGCCTAACAAATCTATAACCGCTGCAATTAAAGGTGGTTTAAGTCTTCCAGGAATTAGCCAAAATAAATCTAACGGTAGTCCATACCAAGGGTATCGATTTGGCCTTGCTATGGCCAGTGCTGACGGTAAAGGCAATAATCCTACCCCAGCTGCTGGTGCTATGAGCGGTGATCCACTATTATCAGTATATACTCAAGAAGAATATGACATGGTTAAACAAGCCGCTAAAGATGTTATGGCTGGTCCTATTAAAAAGTTAAGCAGTATGAATAGTGAAGAAGTTCCTGATGTTAATAAAACCAGCCCTGTGGCCAAACCTAAGAGAAATAAGTACGGTATATAATGGAACATAACAAATATCATTTAGCTCTTAGAACAGCATTTGCCAGTGAGTTTAGCTTCTATCTCAAAAGCCATAACTTTCACTGGAATGTAGAAGGGCCTCTGTTTAGTCAACTACACGAGCTATTTGAAAGAATTTATACAGAGGTATATGGTGCAATAGATCCATTCGCAGAACATCTACGTGCTCTACAGATTTATACACCAGCCAGTTTACAAAAATTCAGTATGCTAACTACTGTACAAGATGAAAATCATGTGCCTGATTGGAGTAGTATGTTGCAAGAATTACTAGCAGACAGTGAACGTATGGCGGAAATATTCCGCATTACATTTGAAATGGCCGAAGCCAATGGTGATCACGGTCTGAGTAATTTCCTAGCTGACCGCCAGGATCAACATAAAAAGCATAGTTGGATGTTGAGAGCAAGTTTAAAATAATGGATGATCTAGCTAAACTTAAACGTCTAGCCGGTATCACAGAGTTTAGTGGGCTAAAGCCCTACGGTGGTAGTAACATTAGTATTACAGGTAGTGAAAAACAAGTATTAGAACGTAAGCACAATATTAAACCCGGAACTCCTGAATGGTTCCAATTATGGTTTAGCAAGCCTTATCTCACATCAGAGCCGCCAATCGGCAAAAAATAAACCATATTTAACTAGCGATACTAAATAAATGCATGGATACTTATTATGTCTACGCATATCTTAGAGAAGACGGAACTCCCTATTATATAGGTAAAGGAACTAAAGATCGAGCATGGACTAAAGGTAAAGGAGAGGTAGGAAAACCTACAGATTCTTCTTGCATTATTATTGTAGAGTCAAAACTGACCGCGGTAGGCGCATTAGCTATTGAGCGTCGATTAATAAGATGGTATGGTAGAATAGATCAAGGTACTGGAATTTTGAGAAATCAAACAAACGGCGGAGACGGAGGACCTGGATCTAAAACAGGAAGGCCCGGGCGTAAAGGAATACCCAGAGGACCACATTCAGAAGAAACTAAAGCTAAAATTAGATTAGCACGAGCTAGGCAAATTATACCTAAACGATCAGAAGAGCATAAAAAAGCAATATCAAAAGCACAAAAAGGTATTCCTAAAAAATTAGAATCAATAGAAAAACAGCGTCAAAAAATAGTAGGAAGAAAACCCATAGGACCGGAAAGGGAAAACTATCTAAAGGCAATGGAACAAGGAACTACTACCTGTGAAAATTGCGGTAAAACAACAAATAAAGGCAACTACCTAAGATGGCACGGATTAAAATGCAAACTAAATATAGTATGACTGATGAAAAACCAGTAGGGAAATAATTATGAAAATGTACGAATTAATACAAGAAGAATCATCATCTGGAACAACAAATGCAGCAAGTATTGGTACCGTTGATGCTCCACAATTAAGTCCAGGCAAGGCACGTGGCAAGCCAAGTTATACTGGTACTCCAGGTAAGTCAGGCACAAAAGCACCACCACAACCTAAGGTTGTACAGCCTAAAAATGCAGATGGAACTGCTAAAAATGGCCTAGATATGAAGGGTAATATCTTTGGCGCAGGCGCACAAAAACGCTAAATATAATAAGATAACGGAGTTATACAAATGTCAGATTTAGATCAAATGAATCCAATGGAGCCAGAAATGGAGCCGCAACACGATGTTCCAGCTGATACATCAGCAGAAACACACGATCAAGAAGGTAAAATGGCCAAGGCCGACCTTTATAAATTAGCCACTTATTCACATAAGTTGTTTAAGCAATTGCACGATGATGATCAATTAGAAGCTTGGGTTCAAGCTAAGATCACCAAGGCTGCTGACTATGTTGCTTCAGTTTATCACTATTTAGAATACGAAATGAAGTTTAGTGAGTATGGTAAGCATTTAGACAATGCTGAAACACTAAGCGAAGGCCAAAAAGCCAAGTTACAAGCTGTGTTATCTGAAGCAAAAGAAAAAGTTAAAGAACTTAAAAAGTCACAGGCTAAGAAAATTGAAGCTAAGAAAGTTGAAGAGAATCGTCTACAGGCTGGTGAGCAAGAATGTGCAGCATGCGGTGGTACTGGAATGGTACACAAACCAGCAATGACAATCCATCCTGATAAACAACATCTAGTTGACAAACACAGAACATTTAGAAATGCTGTTAAAGCTATCGCAGGTGGCGATGAGGTGCTAACAGACGAAGACTATGAAACATCCAAAGGCGGCAAAGTTACAGTTAACAAAGACAAGACTGGCAAGCGTACTGGTGTAACACATATTGGCAAGCCAGAATGGCAAGCTGATGATGCTGAATACGAAGAGCCAAAGAAAGAAAAAGCCAAGGGTCTTTCAGCTGCTGAAAAAGCTCCAGCTAAAGCTGCTGACAAAGCAGAAAAGAAAAAAGGCAAGGACTGGTCTAAGCGTTTTGGTAAAGATTCAGTTACCAAGGTCTCAGCTGGTAAGAAAGTTGATCCTGATGCTCCAAAAGAAAAAGATGAAGAAGAAGTTGACGAAGCTTACGGTCAAGGTGTTTACGAAGCTAAGAGTAAATGCTGCTGTGAAGAAAAAGGCAAGGCCAAATGTCCAGTACATGGCAAGGTTGAAGAATCAAAACCAAGTGCCGGTCTAAGCAAAGCTAAGAAATCAGCTGTAGTTAAAAAAGCCAAAGCAGGTGGAGACATTGGTAAGCCAGGTAAGAATTTTGAAAAAACTGCTAAGGCAGCTGGTGGTGGTGAGAAAGGCAAGAAGATTGCCGCCGCCGCCATGTGGAAGAACATTAAAGAAACTACTGCGTATATCGCTGAGAAAGCTAAGGCTGTTAAAGATCTTCCAGGTGATCAAGAAAAGATCGATGCAGATCACGATGGCAAGATTGAGAAATCAGACTTAGCCGCATTACGTGCTGGCAAAAAAGAAACAGTTAAAGAGTCAGCAGATACAACACGCATTCGTCAGTTGATGCAACGTCTAAACGGGTAATACCCATGGACATGAAGAAAATTCTACAGGCAATGGACGGCGTTGCCTCTAAGCCTGTAGAAGGTGCTAATGACATGAAAAAATTCGTGTCTATTATCAATGAAGGTAGTAATCCTCATAAAGTGTCATTGCCAGTACAAATGGCCATGCAACACTATCAGCAGCCTGAGCCTGCACAAATAGAAAAGAAAAAGTATGTAAAAGATGGAATTCGTAAATTTTTCCGTGAAGTTGAAACTCAGACTGCTGAACAAATTGCCGCTGAACAACAGCAAAAGCGTCAACTAATAAATCAATACGCACAGACTATTGCTGAACGTGTGTTAATGCGAGAAGGCAAAGAAACTGCCCGAGACAAATGGATCAAAGCCAGTAATGAGCGAGAGAAAAAACATGCTGAACATGAAAAAGAAATAGCCAAATTGCCAGTTGAAAAACGTTCAGGTGCTGCCATTGATGCATTAGAAAAACATGTTACTGGAAAATTATCTGAAAAAAGTACCAGCGAAAAACAAGCACGTACTATGGCTGCGGCTGCGCACGATCCTAAGTTTGCTAAAAAATTAGGAATTAAATCTAGCGTAGCTAAAGAGTTCAACAAGGCTGATACTGGAACTAAACAGTTAAGTAATGCCATGAAGCACAAAAAGAAAGTTAAAGAAAACGAAATTCCAGATCACAGTATGGGATTCACAGGCGGTGTTGGTCCTGGTATGCAAAGCAATGAACCCACAGAAAGTCATAATGCGCCTCACCATAGTCCGGAAGACCTAGGCGGAGCAGATGCCTACTACGGTCGTCCTGCAGATCATAGAAAACATGATTTAACCGATCATGATGATATACGTGCCTACTATCACGGTTATCGTGCTGGTGAACACATGCACGATAAAAGCAACTATGACGAAAGTCTAAGAAATGAAAATCCATGCTGGAAAGGTTACAAACCAGTAGGCACTAAAAAGAAAGGTGGGCGCACAGTTCCTAACTGTGTACCAAAAGAATAATGAAAATTAAAGAAGTCCTTTCTACTACAAATCAATCAGTTAAAGAAGACTGGAAGAGTGTTGCATCTAAATGGGGTGGACCTGTTGCAAATGCTGCATTCTTAATTTGGGAAGCATGGTCAAAAATTAAAGATATGCCTACTGATATTCCTAGAGAAAAATATCGTTCAAACGTTGCTAAAATAATTGGAGAAGTTGTAGCAGAAACTAGTTTGTTTATGGTTGGGGCGTTTGTTGGCGCTGCTATTGCCGGTGCAATAACCGGACCAGGTGCAGTAGTTGGATTTATTGCAGGTGGTGCAGGTGGACTTGCACTACAATATAAATTTCAAGGAAGATTAGATGAGCTAGTTGACAAAGTTGTTGACTTTTTTTATCCAGAAGGTGCTGATAAAGAAACTGATAGCAAAACAAATACCTCAACTGATAGGTCGGCTACTACAGATTCAGAAGAACTTCCAGACGATTTACCTAAAACATCTCCAAAAATTAATTCAACGCCAGCAACATCTACTCAAACGAATTCAACTTCTGAACTTCAATCTAAATTAAAAATTGGTTCAACAGGTAAAATCGATGATAATACAATTAATGCTATTAATTCCTACATACAACAATCGGGTTTGCCGGGCCCCGATGCATTGGCAAAGTTATTAGGTGTTAGTACTGCACCTCTTTCAGAAGCTGAAGAAATTGCCTATTTAAAACAAAAATTAACCCAACTTGACGAATTTAATTTTGAACCGCCGTCATGGCTAGAAAAAGGCGCAGCAAAGGTCGGTATTAGAACTGCTGCAAGAGTTGCTGCCGATAATATTGGTACAGAAGTTAAAGTTGGTAAAGAAATATTTAAACAAGCAGGTGACAGTACTGTATACTATAGTCAAACTGGTGTGAGGAAAAGTGCAGAGGAATTAGATTCACTTGTCAAAGCAGGTAAAGCTAAACCAAACTTACCTACAGCACCAAAAACTATATCAGGTGTACCGGGAGGAACTACATATGTTGCTCCAAACGGATTAGCATATACTAAGAGTGCTAAGAACGGAAAATGGTATAAAGCAGACGGCCAAGGTAGCTGGTCACCCGTAAAAGATCCAATTGAATTGCAATCTGTAGAAAAACATGCTGCCGCTTCAGGAACACCGCCTAATGCAACTATACCTCCTACACCGACAACTACTCCAACAGTTGCTACACCACCGGCTAGCAGTAAAATAATGACTAGCCTTAAAAATATGGGCGGACGTGTTGTTAATTTATTGAAACAACCAAAATTCTTAGCAGCTATTGCCGCTATCGGTGCCGCAGGATATTTTTGGGGTAAAGATGGCAAACTTACTAAAGATGAAAATCCAGAAACTCCAAAAGAACCAGCTAATGATCAAGATAAAGGTCAAGGCAGTGATCCAGCGGATCAAAAAGCTGCTGAACCAGATTTTACCAATTATTATGCTAAAGCCCAACACGATCCACTTTGGTATCCAACAAAATAATTTGATGGTTGCAAAGACAATATAAGTAGTATATAATAGGCTATAGTTAAGGAGAATCACATGTCACGTTCATACGGTCCAGAAGAAAAGGCAAAATTGGAAAGATTAATCAGCGAAGGAAGCACAGTACTTCGTGAAGTTGAAGATCTATCAGAAGGCTTAAAAGAAACAGTCAAGGCAGTTGCAGAAGAATTGCAAATTAAACCAAGCGTTATTAACAAGGCTATTAAAATCGCACATAAAGGCGATTGGCAAGCTCATAATGAAGATTGGGAAGAAATTCAAGCAATTTTAGATATCACCAAACGTATCTAATAAGTAGTACAGAGAAAGGTCGGCTGGCCATAAACAGCATGAAGGTATTTGAGAGCCTGAAGTCTCAAAGGAGAGTATTATATGAGCTATGTAGATGCATGGTTCGATCGTGATAATGACATTATCAAAGTCGTCGAACGCAACAAGAAAGGTGAGCGAGAATACAGAGATATTCCTGTTCGTCACACTTTCTATGTAAAAGATCCTAGAGGTAAACATACTTCGATCTATGGCGATCCTGTACAACGGATCGTTTGTAAAAATACCAAAGAGCTTCGCAAAGAGATGGCCATTAACAGTGGCAAGACTATGTATGAAGCAGATATCAATCCAATTTTTGTAACCTTAAGCGAAAATTATCTTAATCAAGATGCACCAAAACTAAATGTAGCGTTTTTCGATATTGAAGTCGACTTCGACCCCGAACGTGGCTATGCATCACCGGATGATGCATTTATGCCTATCACTGCTATCGCTGTCAAGCTACAGTGGATGGATACAATGATTTGTCTAGCTATTCCTCCAAAGACATTGACCATGGAAGAAGCCAAAGAGCAGATTAAAGATTTTGACAATGTAATGTTATACGAATCCGAAGCAGAAATGTTGGATGTTTTCTTAGACCTGATTAAAGATGCGGATATACTAACAGGTTGGAATAGCGAAGGATTTGATATACCGTATACAGTCAATCGTGTAACTAAAGTTTTAAGTAAAGAAGACACTCGAAGATTTTGCCTGTTTGATCAATTTCCTAAACGTAGAGAATATGAAAAGTTTGGTCGTCAATCAGTTACCTACGACTTTATTGGTCGTGTACATTTAGATAGTTTGGAACTATATCGTAAGTACACATACGAAGAACGCCATTCATATCGATTGGATGCTATTGCCGAATATGAATTAGGTCAGCGTAAAACACAGTACGAAGGTACTCTAGATCAGTTATACAACAATGACTTCAGAACATTTGTAGAATATAACATTAATGACTGCCAACTATTAGATGATTTAGATAAGAAACTAAAGTTTATCGATCTAGCTAACACACTAGCACACGAATGTACTGTGTTGCTACAAACTACAATGGGTGCTGTGGCTGTAACTGAACAGGCTATTATTAACGAAGCTCATCGTAGAGGTTTCCAAGTTCCCAATCGTCCTAAAATGGACGAACGTGAAAACAATGCCGCGGCAGGTGCATATGTAGCTTACCCCAAAGAAGGCATCCAAGACTGGGTAGGTTCGTTGGATATTAATTCACTATATCCTAGTGCCATTAGAGCACTTAATATGGGACCAGAGACTATCGTTGGACAGCTACGCCAAACACTAACCGATGACTATATTGAAGCACAAATGGCCAAAGGTAAAAGTTTTGCGGCTGCTTGGGAAGGTATATTTGGATCACTAGAGTATACTGCGGTTATTAATCAAGAGATTGGCACAGACATTACAATCGACTGGGAAAATGGCGACAGTGACGTATTAAGTGCCGCAGAAGTATATCGACTGATCTTTGAAAGTAACCAACCTTGGATATTATCAGCTAACGGCACTATCTTTACACACGAAACAGATGGAATTATTCCAGGATTGCTAAAACGTTGGTACGCTGAACGTAAGGAAATGCAGGCCAAACTTAAAGAATGTATCAAGTCAGGTAATAAAGTTGAAGAAGAATATTGGGACAAACGCCAACTTGTTAAAAAGATTAACCTTAACAGTTTGTATGGCGCTATTCTTAATCCTGGTTGCCGTTTCTTTGATAAGCGTATTGGACAATCAACTACATTAACCGGTAGAGGCATTGCTCGTCATATGGCATCAAAGGTAAATGAGATCATTGCCGGAGAGTACGATCATACAGGTAAGGCAATTATCTATGGTGATACTGACTCATGTTATTTTTCAGCTTATAAGACCCTGGAAAAAGATATTAACGCTGGACTTATTCCTTGGACTAAAGAAAGTGTAGTACAATTGTACGATCAAATCGGTGAAGAAGTTAATGCTACATTCCCACAATTCATGCTAGATGCATTCCATGTGCCTAAATCACGTGGAGAAGTTATCAAAGCAGGTCGTGAAATTGTTGGATCAAAGAGCTTGTTTATTACCAAGAAGCGTTATGCTGTGCTTTACTATGATAAAGAAGGCAAACGTAGTGATGTGGATGGCAAACCAGGTAGTATCAAAGCTATGGGCCTAGATCTTAAGCGTTCAGATACTCCCGAATTCATCCAAAACTTCTTAAGTGATGTATTGGAAATGGTTTTAACAGGTAAGATTGAACAAGAAGTACTTGATCATATTACTCAATTCCGCACACTATTTAAAAGTCGCCCGGGATGGGAAAAAGGTAGTCCCAAACGTGCTAACAACATCACAGACTATGCTGCCAAGGAAAAGAAGGCCGGTAAGACCAATATGCCTGGACATGTTCGTGCAAGTCTTAATTGGAATACCCTAAAGCGTATGTATGATGACAAATACTCTATGAGTATCACTGATGGACAAAAAGTTATTGTATGCAAGCTCAAACCAAATCCTCTGGGCTTTACTAGCGTAGCCTATCCGGTAGATGAACTACGGCTCCCACAATGGTTTAAGGATCTGCCATTTGATCATGCGCTAATGGAAGAAACCATCATCGATAACAAATTAGATAACCTAATTGGAGTTCTCAAATGGGATATCGGTAGTACAGAAGAAAAGAACACATTTAACAGTTTATTTGAGTTTTAAAAACATTGACATAGTCGAAAATTGTAGTATAATATTAACACATGGAGATTCATATGAAAGACTTTTTACAAGACCTAGTAGCACATACACATAGTTTGGGATTCTTACCGTTAGTTAAGGTAAGTTCAAGCTCAAAAGAAACAACAATCGAATCAATGGCTGAAGATCGTTCAGTTATTCTTAATGCTAAGACTCATACACCGGTTGACAGCTTTGAAGGTACATTTGGTATGCCTAACTTAAACAAGTTAGATTTACATTTAAAATGTCCAGAGTACAAGGAAGGGGCTGGTATTAGCGTAGTCACACAAGAACGCAATGGTGAAACTGTTCCGACAGGCCTACATTTTCAGAACTCTATTGGTGACTTTGAAAACGACTATCGTTTCATGAATCAAGATATCATCAATGAAAAATTGAAATCTGTAAAGTATAAAGGTCAAGGTTGGGATGTCGAGTTCGAGCCAACTGTGGCCAGTATTCAGCGTTTGAAATTCCAAGCGGCTGCACATACAGAAGAAACTGTATTCCAAGTATCTACAGATAATGGTAATTTGGTATTCAGCTTTGGAGACTCAAGTACACATGCAGGGTCATTTGTATTCCAATCAGGCATTACTGGTAAATTAAAACAAACATGGTCATGGCCTGTTAATCAAGTACAGAGTATTTTAGGACTAGCTGGTGATATTACCATGCGTATTGCAGACGTTGGTGCATTGAATATCACTGTAGATAGTGGAACTGCTGTATACAACTACATTCTACCAGCACAATCTAAGTAATATGACAATGACCTTTGAACAAATTGTTTGGGGAAGTATTATTTGGTTTATTATTGTATGTGCTACTTATACTCACTGTAAATGGAGCAATATTAAAGAAGTATACGGTATGTGGTTTACTCGAGAATACTGGACGAACTATAATATCATTGATGCCTTAAGCTGGTTAGCAAAGGCTGCAATTATTATTCCTGGATTAATATTTGGCGTCCAATTATGGGAACTGTATTGGATTGCCTTAGCAACTTCAGTTGCACTTATATGGGCAAGCTATAAGCGAGTTAGTCCTACAGTCGTGGGGTTTAATACCATATGGTGTTGGATTAGCTGTATGGTATTAGCACAACATTTGGTGAAATAATGAATAAGAATTTAACAGCCGCACAACATGACTATGCGTACTTTTTACCAGCAACGTCTGGTTTCTACAGTACATTCATAGGAAAACAACGATTTGGCAACTATGTAGATCCAGCTCGTATACCAGCGAGCTTTGGACCTAAGGGTGTCGAGGCGATGAACTACCTAGATCCTAACGCTATGTTTTATTATGATCATTGCTTGTATTCAGCAGGGCATGCTAATTTAGACATGACTAAGAAGGACGACAGCGAGGATATGTTCCGTAATCGCGATCGCACTACTAGTTGGGTAGTTGGAGACTCAGGCGGATTCCAGATTGGTAAAGGTGTATGGGAAGGTGAGTGGCGGGATCCAACAGGTCCAGAAGTTGCTGCCAAGTGGAAGGAAGTTCTTGCCTTGGGAGTTGAGCTTGTACCACAACTACATCCAACAGGCGATCCTAAGACCGATAAGAATGGTAATCCAAAATATACTAAGATCGATCATCCTAAACTTTATCAAGCACTATTAGATGCCGCACAAAAGAAACGTGAACAAGTGCTAGCATGGATGGATGCTTACATGGAATACGGTATGGTCCTTGATATTCCGGCTTGGGTAGAACGTAGCCCAGCTGGACGTAAGGCTACCGGCATTGAAAGTTATCAACAGGCTGCAGATGCCACCAAATACAATAACGAATATTTCATCAAACATCGTACAGGTGCTTGTAAGTTCTTAAACGTTCTACAAGGTGAGAATCATACACAGGCTGAAGATTGGTATCAACAGATGAAAGATTTCTGTGATCCAAAGAAATATGACAAGCCATTTAATGGTTGGGGTATGGGTGGACAGAATATGTGTGATGTACACTTGATTCTTAAACGTCTGGTAGCTCTACGCTTTGATGGATTATTAGAACAAGGTCATCAAGATTGGATGCACTTTTTAGGTACTAGCAAATTAGAATGGGCTGTGCTATTGACAGACATCCAACGTGCTGTACGTAAGTATCATAATCCAGACTTTACTATCAGTTTTGACTGTGCAAGTCCGTTCTTAGCCACTGCTAATGGACAGATCTATATGGCTACTGAAACTCCAAGTGCAGGTAAATGGGTCTATCGTATGCAAGCATCAGCCGATGATAAGAAATATTCAACTGATACTAGATTGTTTAAAGATGCTGTAGTACAAGATGGAATTTTTGACACATTCCAAACTAGTCCCGTTATGGATCAAGTACAGATGAAAGATATTTGTATATATGCTCCAGGTGACCTAAATAAAGTAGGCAAAGAAGGGCGTACGAGTTGGGATAGTTTTACCTATGCTATCATGATGGGGCATAATGTATGGATGCATATCAATGCTGTTCAAGAAGCCAATCGTCAAAGCGATGCTGGTATAATCCCCGCTATGATGGACGCTAGAACTTTAGAAGGTAAGACTAGAGATTATAGTCCAGGTCCTAATCGTTTTAAAGATATTGTAGACCTAATCTTTAGTATGGACAATAGAGAAGATGCTATGGCTATTATAGAACATTATGAAGGCTATTTTGATCGCATCATCGGCACTAGAGGTAATACTGGTGATAATATTACCAATGCTGGTGCTATTGCGGACAGTTTAGGAATTCCGGTTGTTGATTTCAGTGATTTAAAACCCATTAAAGCTGAACCACCAAAACCAATTTTAAATGAATCACTATTTGAATTTTAAAAGGTAATAATGAAACGTAATTATACTAGCGGTACAAGTGAAGATGTAATATTTTTTATTGGCACCGAAATTGAACGTACTCCTGCTTACGGGATGAAAACTCTTTTTGTAGTTGGTGTGCAGAATGAACAAGTTATTACTGACATTGCTCGTAATAACGATTGTACTCATATCTATTTTGGTGCTAATCAAAGTTTTGGTACTAAAGGTGTTAATGATATTCCTGGATGGCGTCCTTGGGAAGACATGATACAGCAATGCCTAGATGCTGGATTTTGGTGTACTTTAGACTTTGATGTGTCTGAACATGAAGGTGTTTTAGAAAGCGGTTTAACCGAAAATCGTAGATTTATTCCACAAATTAGTGTAAAATTACCTTATCTAGCGCAATTAGGCTACAATGCTACTATTAAGATAGATGATAAAGATTTCGAAGCAAGCAATCCAGGTGTATGGTGTATACCGATTGGCGCCATTACACAACGCAAGTACTTTACCAATTGGGATGAATATACAAAAGATGAGATCATAAAATGAAATCTGCAAGAGTAAGCGTTATTAAAAATAATATAGAACCCGGAAGTCGAATACCTAATGTTAGGAATGATGCTACTGTAGGACAGTGGGCTGATCAAGAACTAGTCAATAAAGGACATAGTATCGATAAAAGCGGTACAGTTGATATGCCCGAATATGGAATCGACAATAAGACTAGAAAAAAAGGTAGTAAAGCTAATCATACAATTGGTTCTTGGCTTATTGAAAAGATATTAGCTACTCCTAAATGGACTAATACTCCATTTTATCAAAAATCAAAAAATCAAAATCAAATTGAATGGGATCCTAACTTTATGGAAGTTAGCAAGGTAAAGATTGTAGATATGGAGATTGATGCCATCCAACAAAAATTGGAAGAGGGATATATTGATGTCTGGACACAATTAAAAGAAGGCGATCGATCTAAAGAAATTAAAAGTAATAATGGATGGGTAGTATTAGATGGGTATGGCAATGAAAAATCCTATAGAATGCGAATTACAGATAAAGCTATGAAACAAATACATAATATTTCAGGTGCTAGAGATCAGTGGAACAGTATGTTTTTGGAGGTTAAATGACTAGTATTTTAAGACAAGATTGGCGTCCTAATAAAATGATCTGGGTGACTTTCCAGAAAGAAGGCACTCACGCTTATCCGGCTGCCGCAACAGATCCAAACTTAGCAACAGGAGATGAATATGATGTATCGTTTTTGGCTACTCTTCATCGTCATATATTCCATTTTCGTGTGTGGCTTTCAGTTACCCACAACGATCGTGACGTCGAGTTTATACAATTTAAACGATGGTTGGAAAATCTCTACAAAGATAGTATACTAAAATTAGATTATAAGAGTTGCGAAATGATGTCAGATGATTTATATGACATGATTTCACAAAAGTATCCAGATCGAGAGGTTTGGATTGAGGTCTCCGAAGATGGAGAAAATGGCAGTTTTATCAAATACTAAAAGAGGCTATAATGGCTAAGAATTACAATGATTTTTCGTATTTTGAATCACGTCCTGATATCGTTAAATTGTTTAACGATTTAGAAGCATTTAAGGATTGGTGTTGTTCAGAACTCTGTGAGTTCAATGAAGGACATTTGTACAACAGAGAAAGTTGGCAGTGGCGCAACTTCGACAAGACACGTCGTCCTAAGAGGTCAGGTACTGTTGAACGTAAACCTTACCTAGGTAAGAATCCACGCTATAATACCGCTCAGTAATGACTGTATATATAGTCGATTTAGAAGCTGTTAGTACTAGGTACACAGGAGAGTGGAAGACTCATGTACCTAGTCTCTTACGAAAGAAAGGACACAATGTTCAAATTATTAGCGGACCTACAGACATCCCCAGTGCCACTACCCCTGGTGCTTTCCTTAACTTTGGTGGTACTAATATATATAAAGCTAACCAAGTCGAACAGCTGGGCCGTTTATTTTGCGCCGGAGCAGTACGGTCTGGCGATCATTTTATCTTTACTGATGCTTGGCATCCTGGTATCATCAACCTAAAGTATATGAGTGAACTCCTGCAGATTCCCGTAACAACACACGGCTTGTGGCATGCTGGATCATATGATCCTCAAGACTTTCTTGGACGGTTAGTTGGCGATAAACCGTGGGTTAGATATGCTGAGAAAAGTTTCTTTGCAGCATTTGATCATAACTATTTTGCCACTACTTTCCATATTGACATGTTCCATCATAATTTACTAAATGATGGCATGATCGAAAATCCTTGGGAAGAAGAAGATAAAGCAGATATGCTGGAAGATGGCAAGTATGTTCGTACAGGGTGGCCTATGGAATATATGGGAGATACCTTACTTCCATATAAGAACATGCCCAAGCGTGATCTTATCTTATTCCCGCATAGAATCGCTCCGGAAAAACAAGTTGAAATATTCCGTGATTTAAAAGAACAGTTGCCGCAGTATGAATTTGTAGTGTGCCAGGATCAACAGCTAACAAAAAATGAATATCATAACTTGTTAGGTGAAGCCAAGATAGTGTTTAGTGCTAACTTACAAGAAACACTAGGCATTAGTTGCTATGAAGGTGCGGTGGTTGACGCTATTCCCATGGTTCCGGATAGATTGAGTTATACAGAGATGTATTATGATACATTTAAATATCCAAGTGAATGGACTGAAAGTTACGATGCTTACACAGTTTACAGACCAGATTTATGCTGTGCAATAATAGAACATATGGAAAATTATTCCTCAAGAATACCATACATACACAAACAAGCAAAGGATTTACATGAACGATTCTTCAGTGCAACAGGATTACTTGACAATATCAAATAGTGGTTGTGTTTCAGGAACGATTGGTATCATAGCACAAGATATTGGAAATATAACAATTCCATCTGGCGGCTATTCATCTGGCTCAAGTGATACTATAACAATATCAAACTTTGGAAGTAATTATACCATAGGATCAGGAATCGGTGGAGCCGGAACAGGTTATGAATGGAACTTTCCCCAAGAATGGGAAGGATGTTTTCCAGACTGGTCGAGAGTTCAATACATGTG
>JGI26470J50227_1000121_pt1 | contig 36576 bp, 45 predicted proteins | sample FreactTroBogLake_FD_50227 | JGI IMG/M metagenome (IMG submission 50227)
TCACCAGAAACACTCGCGTTACCAGAAACACTCGCGTTACCAGAAACCCACGCGTTACCAGAAACACTCGCGTTACCAGAAACACTCGCGTCACCAGAAACCCACGCGTTACCAAAAACCCTCGCGTTACCAGAAACACTCGCGTCACCAGAAACACTCGCGTCACCAGAAACCCACGCGTTACCCTCTTGACTTAGGTTTGATTCCTTTTCAATCCATCCACCTAATTCATCTTTACTAACATTACCGAAAGCTACTACCGTTTTTATTTGAAAAAGTGTTCGTCCAAATAATTCTTTTTTTACATCAGTTAAAATGTATTTCATTTGTTTTCTTCTTTATAACCTCGTACGATTTTTGAGGCTGATTTTATAAAATGTCTTTATTTTGGATTGGTTATGCTGGCAGGTCTCATGTTTGCCAATTTTATAATAAAGTCTGCCCTTGCTGATTGATATCCTTCGTCGTATATCTCCTGTTCCTGTTCGTCCGTAGCATACCCATAATGTTGCATGTTGTCTGGTCTCATTTTGGATAAGAACAATTCTATGTCTTCCCTCTGCTCGGCGAGTGCCTGGGTGATGAAATCTTTATCTACGATGTAGTGGTCTTCTAAAGTTTCGTGATTACAATATCGACCTGTACATTTGTATTCTTCTATTTCAATCTCCCATTCCTCCTTGTTCGGCTGTGATGGTGTGGTCATACTCTTACTTTCTTATGTAGTAAGACTTCAATCGTGCCAATGCGTCAATAACAAGTCGAACATCTGACTTTGATATGTTCTTCGCCATTCCCTTCATGTTCACGATAAGTGCAGCCAGCCCGTCATCGTCGATGCCTCCTGCTCCCCGTAGTTTCTCCATTGCATCTCCAATTTTTATAAGCGATGCTGCGAGTATTTCAGGTGTCTCGGGGTTTTCCTCGTTCTTGATTACCTTGATGTTGTTTACTCTTTTTGGTATTTTTGATGACATAATTTTTTAGTTAAATGATTAATACTATTCCGTTCCGCCATCGGGGGATGGGGAATGCTTACGATACCACCAGATTCTAGGGTCAGTGATGTGAACCCTATCCGTGTTTACCCATTCGTCATCTTGTTCGTCGTACTCTCCGTTTTTCTTTTCTTCGATTTTGTATCCGTAAATTTCGTAAGGTTTTCCATCTTCCGTTATAAGCGTTATCTCGCCGTCTCCATCGTAACTTTTTATGATTGACGGAACTCCAGCGTGATAAACCTTTTTTCCGACTAACTCGCTTTTCCAATTTTCGATATTCACACTAAGCAGTTCAAAGTGGCATTTCAAATCATAGAGATTTTTCGTGATGAGAGTGAGTGCCATGTCTTCGGTTCTGCAAAACTCCCTATACACGCAATCGCCATTCAATAAAATTCTGACCGTCCCTCCTTTTCGCCATTCTTTCCCACTTAATTCGCTATCTTTCAAATAGGTCTGCGGGTTGTATTCAAACTTCCAAAGCAGGAAGTGTCCGTCAAATTCTATTCCGTCCATCTCGTATCTTCCTTTTTCAGCATTATAAGTTGGTTTCATACGCCTATTCGACTGTCTCTTCGGGGGCTAAGGGTGTTATTTCGACCGTTCTCTTCTCATGGCAAGTGGCACAAATTTCCTTTCGTGCCATCTGCGGATGCAGTTCAAGAACATACTTGCTGTGTTCCTTCTTCCATTGGTGGTTGCCGTCGTTCAGGCAGTCGGCCTTCTCTGCTGAAAAATCCCAGGAGATTGACGGTGTTACCAGAAACATCTTCTCGCAATTGGGACATACTTCCACCTCTGGCTCTTCATTGGTGTTGTAAAATGCACCGTCGTCGTGGCACAAGTCATATTCATGTTCGCAATACGGACATTCTATTTCATTCATAATCCTATTCGCCTTTAACCCTGGCTGGAGGTTCTTGATTGTTAATTGACTTGTTTCTTCTACACTTGGACATACTATTTCTTCTTGACGCAGCTTATCGCAACATCTCCTCCGACCCCCGTTACCTTGTAGCATATTACTTCGGTATTCTCGTCGTATGTCTTTTCATATGTTTCATGATTCGAACTAAGCGTGTCCGTGACATACCAGGTCTTGTGGGTAATTGTCTCTGCGAGTGCCGTACATCCAGCAAAGAGTGCGGCTATTATTGCCAGTATCGTGATCGTTCTAAACAGTTGTTCTTTCATAAATAGTTTTAGTTAATGGTTAATGTTTCGCAACAATTATCTACCCCGCATTTGTAACGTTCTACATATCCTTTATCTGGTGATTTTACGCAGTTATAAGCGGATACGGAGCGTTCAAAAGCGAAGATGATAACAACAAGAATAACGAGTACGATGAGTACCCATTTGAGGGTTTTCATGCGGTTGCGGTATTTCTTGGACTTATAAGATAGACGAGGTTCAAGATCAGGATATAGAAATAGTTGTTTTCGTTTCATTTGATTAATCGGTATTCTTTCCAACTTTTACCTTTTATAAAACGACCCTCTATTTCAAAACCTTTCTGTTGTAATCCCCAAATACGAGCATGATACTGCGTTATTGGTTTCTGCAATCTAAGAAAGCTCATACCATCTACCCACTTAGGTTTTGCGTATTTTAGAATACTTAAAACGATTTCTTCTTGTGTGGGATTTTTTATGTAACCGATTTTTTTTACCATGAATTTTGATTTCTATAATCCTGATTAATTATCGACTTAATTGCGTTTCCAAGTACACCTTTTGATCCTTTTACTGTTGGAAGTAATTTAGAAAAAATTGTTGTATCTGGGATTCTTCGAAGAGGATTTTTTTCAAAAAACTCTTTTTGTAATTTTTTTGCTTTTTCCAATGTTGTTTCGTCCGGATATTTACCTGCGAACTGCATGTAAACCATTTTGAAAAATGCTAGGTATCCACTTTTTTGATCGGGAGTAAGTGTAAAAAATAATTCCCGTTCTTTTCGGTATTCTGCGCCGTAATCAATTACAGCCTTTTTTACAATTTCCTGCTTATCAATCCAAATTCCTTTAATATCTGCTTTCGTTCCACTCCAATTTTCAATCGAAACTTTTTGCGTATCTAGTACATTAGGGTTTTCGTAAAATTCTTTAAGCATCATCCCTTTTGCATTACTTACCAAAATCGGATCTTTCTCGCCCTTGATTATGATTCTTGCCATAGTTAGAAATGTTGAACTTTGTTAGTAATAATTTCGACTTCTTCGTCTTCCCAGCGTCTTTGGTTTAAGTAGGTTGTTGGATGGGGTATAAATTGCCCGTTATCTCGTTTCCATTGTACTGATTGAGCTTGGATACCAATTTTATTCAAAATCTTCTCTAAGAGACCATTTTTTGAGTTTGGGAGGGGTTTAATCTTCTTCCAAGACTTCCATGCACCACCCTTTCCGACTTTTTTAGGATAAGCTTTCCAAAATTCTTCAAATTCACTGGAATAAATATCGTTAATCCCTACGTTAACAATTTTCCATTCACCTTTCGGCATTTCAGGATCAGGTATAACTTCAATATCGTCAAAAATACTATATGATTTATTATTTAGTATTTCTGATTTAGTATTTATAGTACTATCTGAAATTTCAGATAGGCTATTTGAAATTTTCATGTTTTCGGAAGAAGTTTTTTCAATATGGCAATCAGTACATAAAACTTGCAAGTTGTCATCTGTTTCAGTTCCACCTAAATGTAAAGGAATAATGTGATCTATTTCGAATAAAGCATCTTCTGTTCCGCACAAATTACATTTACTACCTAGCATACCAAGTAATCTTGTACGTCTCGTATTGGTCATTTTTTTTCGTCCATAGGTCCTTTCTCTAACGATTGCCGAATCAATTCTTTTTTGCTCTTCGATTATTCCAAGTTCATTAAGCTTTGAATAGAAGAAAGATACTATTTCTTTCGGTATCGACATTTCCTCTTTTGCTCTTGCTATGGCATTTTTTTCTCCCTTGTAAAAGGATTCTATAAATCCAGTTCCAGTAACACAAACATATCCATCTTTGAAAAAAGCCATTTTAGATAGTTCAAGATCTTTTTTGCATTTTTGAATTTGATCAATGTTTAATCCAGAAAAAGTAGAAAGTTGTCGGTCGTTTATTTTATAGAATCTATTTTGTCCTATGTAAGGATTTGTGAGCAAGATGAGGTATAAAAGTTTAGTATCAATGTTCAAAACATATACATCATCACTGTCCCAAATTTCTGTGGAAATAACACGTGTTTTCATGTTTTATTTTTCCTCTAGTCCTCCTCTTACCCGCTTGTAAGAAAGTAAGAGAAAGGCTAAAGGATACAAGCTAGTTTTTAACATCAGGTACAAACCTATACCTTACTAGCTAAGTATATCAATTAATTTTTTTAGTTGCAATCAACCAATCAATATAGTTATCAGGACCTCCTTCCAAAACCTTGATTCTATCGCGCCAGTCTTTATAAACATCAGGATTTAAATATTGGACTTCATAACCTTGATCTATCATCCAATCCATCACTCGTTCGGTAAATCCGTTGTTTAATTCACCCTTGGTACTTCCTGCGAGTATATGAGATTTTCCGTTGATTGATACTATTTCGGGATTAAATTCCATTTTCAACCATTCACGAACTTTTTTATTATCATCAGAATCATGATAATCCATCCCTTCTTGATAATAAGTAATTAATGGAATTAATCCTCCTTCAAACCATCCCCTTTGATTTTTAGTTTCCCATAATTCAATTGAGTAAATTGCATCAGCATGTTTCAGGGTGTGTTCCAAAAATATCTGTCTCGCTTCGGGAGATGGAAATTTCATCCTCCCATTCTCGAATCTCACTCGTGTTTTCATAATTAATTTTTGATGTAAACCAAGAATCTAATTGTTCTTTAGTAATAAATCTTTCTGGCGGTGGAAATGTATTCATAAATAATTTTTACTTACCATGTTTTTTCTTTAAAAACTGATAATATTGTTCGTAATCTATTGCTTTTGAATAAAATTTTCTTTGTGCTTCCGTTGCCCGAGACCACATAATGTAATCACAAAGACTTTTATAATAAACAATATTGTCATGAACTGATTTTGCAAGCGGTAATATTGCAAATTCTTCATTGACTTGTCTGGATGCAAAAATTAAATTGTGATGCAATTCAATCTTTTCATCTTTTGCAGTTTTACCTGTAATGCAACATTGTTGGTAAAACGGATCAGCAAGCATTTTTTTGAGCAATGGTTTTGGAATTGGTCTCATAGTACTTCTTCTTCAAGAACAATATCAATTGGTTCTTCTTCAATAAATTCTTCAAAGAAATCCTCTTTTTCTTTTTCCACAATTCCATAATTTTCTTGAAGTTCTTTATTAATTTTAAGAATTAACTCTGTTTCGTTAATACCATGATTGGTTAATTGACACATTCTACACATTCCATCATGTCCGGGAATATTCATTGGTGTAGGTAATCTTGGTTCAGTGTTTATTATTTTATCTTCCAAAACTTTTCTGTCTCGCAAAAATGATTTCTTTTCTTTTGTAAATCTGTTTGTCTCCACTCGGTAGATACATTCAGCGAGTACTTCATGATAAATAAACTGTTGACCTTTATCAAAAAGGTAAATTTCGCAACGTCTACACTTTCTTGGTTTTGGAACTATTTCACAATGAACAGAAGTATTTCTTTTTGTTTTAAATTCTTCTTGTTTTTTCATATTAGTTGTAAAAAGTGTTAGTTTCGTTGTCCCATTTCTTAAGCGTTTTACAAGCAAGAAATGCTTTATAATCTCGATCAATATTATCCTCGTCTTGATCCAAATACTTCACTTCAAATACTTGGTATTCGGGATATGAAAATTCTTTACTTCCTTTTCTGATTCGATTCTGGTTCTTTTCTTTCATTCTATCCAAATATTCCTGTTCAGTTTCTTTTGCAAGACGAATAATGTATCGACCTTCGTATTTTTTACCACTTTCTTCTTCGTCCGCTTTACAATATGCAGCGGTTTGCATTGAATAAGTATTGTAAATTGAATTTGAAGTTTTAATATCAATTAAACAAAGTTTACCGTTTACTTTCGCTTCAATGTCCATTTTACCAATGAAATCATGTTTTTTTGAATAAACAATTCTTTCAGAAGAAATGAATTTTACTTTATTTTGATTAACCCAATCAAGAAAAGCATTTACTCCAATCTGTGCTTCTCGTTGTGTTGGCATTTCTGGATTTTCTTTGTTAATGTACTTTTCAATCCATCCATGAACTTCATCTCCAATCGTCGCGGCCTTTTCTTTTTTAAGAGTGTGCTGTATTGATGCTTCGTAAAAATCTAACTCGGTTAAATTTTCACCTTGATTAGAAATCAATTTTTCTCGTAAGTAATTAACTGCCAAATCTACTGCCCAAGTCATAAGAGGTGCGCTTTTATCTACAATTCCAATAATTGTAGTAACACCTGTTTTTCGTTTACCATTTACCCAGTACTGATGACTATCAGGAAAAAATTTTACTTTTACCTTTCCGTCATATAAAGATGTTTCAATGAAATTACTTGCCATAATTATTTCTTCTTAGTTTCTAATTGATGCGCTCGGCATAATGGTTTTCCAAACATTTTTCGAGAATATTCGGCAACCTGTTGAGTAATAGGCTCACCACATTCGTGGCATTCTCCCATTACTTCTTCGTGTGATTCATTTGCTTTAGGCTGGTCGGTTGGAGTAATTCCAGTTTCTTGTTTAAACTCATTTTTTCCATAAATATCAGAAGCAATTCCTAAAAGTGAAGCACATTTTTTAAGTGCATCGGTTGTAGCTGATTTCAAATCGTTTCCAAAATCAACCATGCCACTACCATTTTTTAATAACTTTATATCAGCTCGTCCGAATTGAGACTTGGTAATTGAGTGACCTGCATCATCTTTTACCGTAAGCTTTCCTTGAACCCACACTTGCCCACCCTCTTTACCATGCTGTATTACTTCAAAGTCCCAATTCCATCCGAAAGTAAAATTAAGTATTTTTTCTACATAATTACCTGTTACATAAGAGAATACTTGTCCTCCTTTTCCTGGGCGAGTATAAATACAGTTTGCGGGTGTTTTACCAACTAACTTAATGATCTGTCGCTCACTAATCCATGTCTTAGGAATCATGTACTTGCCTCCATCTACAATAGGTGCCTCAATCTGTTTTGTGGTAGGTATTGTTTGATTTTCAACTCGCACAACGATTTCATGAGCTACTTTTTTTGCATTCTTTTTGGTTACTTTTTTTGCCATAAGATTAAATTAAAAATCTTCTAATAATTCCTCGTCTTCTAGATCTTTCATGAAATCAAAGAAGTCTTCTTCTTCAAAACCATACTGTGCATCTTCTTCAAAGTCACTGATGTTCTCTGGTGAAAATTTGCTGTTCATATGCTATACTTTATTTAAGGTTATTAAATCTAAAATAATCAGTAAGGATTGCCCGTACAAACTCGGCCTCATGTTTGTATCCTGCTTTTTTATAACTCTTCTCAACAAGTTTTTTTGTCTTTGGTTCAACTGACCAAAATGTACGTACTAGATTTTCTGTCTTCATAATTTGTCGTTTGGTTAATAATTCGACATGACTAGTATATGCTTACGCTTACGCTTACGCAAGTATATAAAAAATTAAACTGTGGATAACTTAATATGCTATACTATTTAAAAATCTTTCAAAATGAACGAACAAAATCACTACTGCCCATTTTGTGAGCAAGAACAGCATGGAAAAGTTCGAGCATATTTCATTGGAAAATGGAAAGTGTACCAATCTTTTAAGTGTTTTCTGTGTCACAATGTATCTCATTTTTTTACCTTTAAAAAGTTAAGAAATGAAACTAAACACAATTAGCTTTTACTGCCCCATTTGCCAAGAATTTCGCAATGGTTCTATAGTTTCTCAAACTAAAAATGTAACTGTTGTAAGATGTCCTGTGTGCAAAGAAAACTCTACTTGTCATTTGTCATCGAAAGGTGAAGAAATCCAAAACGATCAATCATGATACCAAAATCACTATTCTTCTGCACCACGTGCCAAGAAAATAGGTATGGTGAAGTTGTACAACAGGCTACCAGTTTTGGTAATTCTTTGGTAAGAGTTTGTATATGTGCAACATGTAATAAAACATCTATCGAAAAACTACCAATACAATTTTCAGTCAATAAATACAACAAACATGCTAACCTTTCTGGCAATACTATCAGTAATTCTGGGAGCAATACGCTCTAACAGAAAACCACCTCAACAAAGAGGTGGTTTTTAATATTAAGAATTACTTACCTGCTGGGTGTTATCTGTAGAAACAAGAGTAGTTCCTGGTGGAAGTTCAATACCTTGTGTTACAAAAAACTTTTCAACTGCGTTAAACACAATCGCGTTAATTGCCACTGCAAGAGCTTGATAAGTACCAAAATTATGTCCTGAAACCCATTGTTCTACGTACATAAATCCCGCTCCAAGCATAATCAAAAGAACGTGAACCATATATCGAACAATTTTTTGCTCTGTTGTTTGATTGATCATAGATTTTTATGTTAGTTAATAATTCCTATTGTGCCATACTTTTTACCAAAGTACCAATAGCTCTTGGAATCCAATTACTTGGACCATATGTAGCATATTCTGCACATGAAAAATAATAAAGCACTCTAAGCGTTCCAAAACTTATAATATTGTCATTGGTTGCGTTATTCATCGCATGTAGAGTATTTGGACCAATAACTCCATCAGGTTTCACATTTAATGACTTTTGAAGCATTTGGACTGCTTCTCCAACTCCAGTATTTACCGCCTCATCAAATACATTGAATGCAAGACCTGCTGGCATTGCATCACCTTGAATTTTTTTCCAAAAGTCATTGTAATAAATTAACACTGCTTGGTCTTTTGTAAGGTTTTTAATATCTAAATTAGGGTAAGACCTTTTTGAAATACCAAAGTTCGTTTCACCACCTGGATCTTTTGGGTCTAATGTATACCCACCTTCATAATTTAATGTATTTTGAACAGCCAAATTAAAAGCTTTAGAATAATTTGGATTGTACGCAATTGAATATGTTTGCATATTGCTATTGTAAATATTTTATTGTAAAAAAGCAACCTAATGAAGCACCTAAAACTACTGCAATAATAAGTTTTGGATCGGATACATATTCAATAATATTTAAAGATGCAAGCAAATATCCAAAACCAGTCCACATAGAAGCCACAAAAGCTTTTTTAGAAGTTGTGTAATTTATTGCAAAAGTCCAACAACTATCAAGAAAAGCCGAAATTACAAATACAAGAACAAATTTTAATATTTCAATCATACCACAGATTTAGGATCCGGTATTTTTTTATTACTAAATTTAATACCATGATCCTCTGCTTCTTCAATGTCTTTTAAAAGTTCTACAAAACCTTGTAAATTACAATCAATAGACTCTCCTTTCATTTCTCCTAAATGTTCTTTAAGTTTTTCAATAGCACCGTCAATAGTGTTTGAAACTCCTAAAACTACTCCTAATTCATCATTAGATTTTGGTGGGAAATGACAAATTCCATCTCGTTCACAATAGTGATAAAGTTTTACCCATTTACGAATTTTTTCTGGAACTTTAAGTACACTCCATTCTCCACCCGCAGTATAGTGCATGGTAGCAGCCGCAGAAAATTTATATTTAAACTCTGGTTCAATAACTTCACCATTTGCACCATTCCAAATGACATCAGCAAGATTAGTACATGTTTCCAAAAGCTGTTCACCAGATTGTCCAGGCATTCGCATCGTAGGGTCAATAAAATATGGCACTCCGTCTTTTACTCGAATTTCAGTAGCCATAAAATTACGATATTTAAACTTTTTGAGAAGTGGTGCAAGTTTCTCATTTACCACTTTTACAACTTCTGGAAGTTTATCGTAATCAATAAGAGATGCTAAATAAAGTTCGTTTTTCTTTTCATACCCTTGTGAACATTTTGAAGGAAATTTACCATCAATACACCAAAGATCAGCTCCCGTTTCAACGTCAGTATCAATATGGTCTTGAACAATAAAAACAATTTCATCAGATAAACCTCCAAATTGAATATCAAGGCGATCAAGTTCTGGATCACTATGATCAGAATCAATATGGTGAAATGTCTCCATATTTCCACGATATTTATTAACTTTAATGTATTTGTTTTTAACTGTTTTTAAGTATTCTCGCAATTTATCAACACCTACAATTTTTTCAGAATGTATAGTAGGTAGTCCCAATTCTTCTAAAACGTTTAAAAAGTGGTCTCTAAAGAGTTCTAATTCATCAGCCCCCATATTGCCCCAAATAGCTTTTCCAAGGCTTTTAAGGTGCCTTTGAAGCCCTTCATAGCCAATATCAGGAAATATAAACAAGTCTACTTTTTCCATAAATTTAGGGTCAAAAATGTCTTCCACTCGTTCTACAGTTTTAAGTCCTGTTGCTTTTACACAATCGTCAATAGAATAATACTCTTTTGAGGTTGGTGTGTAATAATAAACTTTCTTAAAAGTTTCACCAAGTTTTTCGGCAAGACAAATAAATGTACCATAATCAACAACGCAAGCTACTACATCGGAAGATGGTTTTAGTGAGTTTTCTACTTTTTCAATAATTGGATCTTCTTGTTTTACATGCAAAAGTTCAATGTTTGGATTTATTTTTTGAATAAATTCAAGTTGTTTTTCAGTGTCATCTATGAAACTTGTAATTCCAAGTTTTTTAATCATTTCTCCTTTCCAAGTACCTACGAGTTTATCTTTGCTTGATTTACCATCTATTTTATCTTGGTCTGGGAAAAAGTAAATTTCGTTATCATGTTTTAAATGTTCACGTACAAAATCCTCGTCTTCTTTAGGGCGTCCAGTTAAGATAATTGTCCCTTTTTCTGGAATAATACCAGCAGTAATTACACCATCAAAATCAGAACCGTTTATTTTCTTTTTTGATAAAATTTCTTGTAGTTTTTTCATATATGTGGTATTCATACAAAATGAATGGAATAATTTTAATCCTTATAGGTTTTTCAATAACTGGATGGTGTATTACTGAGGCTTTTAAAATTTTTTAACTATAAACCAAATAATTTTTTTATACCCTCGTATGCAGTTGCACCTCCTGCTGCAATTCCTCCTACAACAGCAGCCTTTTTAATAAGTCCTGGATCTTTAATATTTTGCAATATTTTATAATTATTAAACCCTTTTAATTCTTTTTCTATTTGTGGCCATTGATCTCCAAATATCTCTTGTGCAATTGTTTTTAGATTGGCATTTAATGCTGGGTCAGCCAATTTCTTTGCAAAAGCTGAAATTTTTGATTCAATTACGTTTCCATTTCTATCAAAAAATCCTTTTGTTGCAGCATTTACTTTGTCTATGTTACTAACAGCATTTTCAAGTGCTGGTCCATATTCTTTAGATGAAGAAGAAATAAGTTTTTTTAATTCATTATTTACAGAACTAACTACTTTATCAGAAAGAGAACCGTCGCCTCGATTAAACTGATCGTAAAGAACTCGCCTTAATTCTGCAATCCCACGAGGAGTATTATTTGTCCATGATTTTATTTTATCAACCATATTTGATACAACTTTTTGTTCATCAGGTGTAAATTTTGTTTTTGTGATTAAGTCCTCTATATTTTTTAATGTTCCTGCACCTGATGACTTTTCTAAGCTACCAACAACTTTTTCCATTGCACTATTTACTGAATTTACAATATCTTGTTCTTTATATGAAATATCATTTGGAAGTTTATCAAAAACAGCATTTAATGCTTGTTGTCCTTTTTGTGAAAAAGAAGTAATAGCTGATTTTATTTTTGACCCTGTATCTGCAAGTGTTCTTTTTCCTGTTTGAAATTCTTGTGCAATTGGATCTGATTTTGCAGCAGCTCTCTGTCCAGCTTCGTCTCCAAATAGTTTTGTAGTTAATGATTTTTCTCCAGTAGCAAGAGGTTTTCCAAAATTGGCAATTGTATCCAATATTTTTCCAGCACCATATTCAACACCCCTTCCTAATACTCCTCCTGCTACTGTACTTGCAATAACACCACCAACACCTTGTTTATTTTGCAATCCTGTAGCAAGTCCCTGAGCTGCTCCATAAGCTGTTCCGCTTTGTACCGCAGCATCAGCAGCAGGAATTTCAGCCGGAGCTCCTTCATTTCCTAAAAGCATTGATCCAGTTAAAGCTAAGTTTGTACCAGTAGAAATAACATCACCAGCAATTTGTTCAGGTGATTTTTTTTGACCAATATCAAAAGCAACAGGTGCAACATTTTGTGCAATTGGTTTTGCATTGTAAGCAACCTCAGAACCTAATGGTGATTCTGCTTGTACAACACCTTTTACAATAGGTTTTTGAAAAAAGTTTGTTATTGAATTTTTTACGTTACCTAGTGTTTTAGAACCTAAAAATGGTTGAACTGTCGGAGTGGTTGGTGTGGTTTGAGCTTTTTTAATTTGAGTTACACCAGGAACATTAATACTAAAAGAATTTTGTGAAGGCAAAGAACCCGATTGATCGGGTGTTTGTGTTCCTTTTTGAACCGGAGCGACACCCGGTACATTTATGCTGAAAGGAGTATTTGCCATAGATTTATTGTGAAGCTTCTATTGTGTAACCTTGATCAAATGCTTGGCTTAACTGATCAGGAGTATAAGTTCCTGGTTGTACTGTATAAACATTTCCATCTGGGTCAACTAAATTAATTGTTTGATTTACAGGGTTATCAGGATTCATTCCTAATTCATCTGTTTTAATATACAACTGTGCATTTTGAGTGGCAATAGAGCTTGCTTGGTTTTGCGCTTCTTTGAGAAGTGTATTCACAATTGAACTAATTTGATCAGATGTTGCTCCTGATGGAAGTACATCAGTTGCAGAAAGTTTATCGGCAACAGTAGTTCCTGATGCATTTTTAATAGAAAGCAAACTAGCCAATTCGTTTTTAATTGTTTCGTTTTGTGCCAAATATTGAGCTACAGAAGGACTACCTGATGCAGATGCAAGGGCATTTACAATTTTGTTAATTGCAGGTGCTGATGTATTTACATCATTATTTTGTATATTCTTTTGCAGTAATTTAATATTACTTCCAATGGTTCCAGTTTGTAAATTAAGGTTGTTTAACAACTTGTTATTGTCTGTAATAAGGCTTAGATTTGCTGCTTGAATATCCGCATTTGGAAGGTCATGTCCAGTTGCTTCTTTGTAATATTGTCCTGATTTATCTGCAATACTATTAATCAATCCGCCACCTTGTCCTCTGGTTGAAATTCCAAGTGATGAAGCTGTCGGAATTTTACCTTGGGTTAAAAATTGTCTCAAGTAATTTGCTGCTGCTCTATCAACACCATCTGCCCCTTGAGGATTAAACCCAGGGACTTTTGCAAGTAATCCATATTGGCTAGTGTCTGTAGTAGTTTGTGAATCAGTTGGTCCAGTGTTTGTATATTTTTGAATTGCATCACCAACAGATAATCCTTGCTTTGCTAAGTTTTGATAGGTTTGGGCAATAGCGTTCAAACCATCTTGAGGTGTTGCAAAGTTAGCAAAATTACCACCGTCAGATGCTGCTTTTCCAATAGTCGCACCTGGCTGATTAGCGAATTTTACATTTCCTGGATTGTTGGTTCCTTGAGGTGTTCCTCCTTCATTTTGAATAGCTGCCTGTACAAGAGCATTTAAATTATTAGGGTCACTAATAAATGTAGCTAGTGAATCACTAGGATTTACATTAATCCCTTGTTTTGACAATATAGAGACATAATTTGGAGTTGCAGAAGAAGCTGTGCCCTGTTGTGCCGTTGGATTTGGAGCACCACCAATCTGTGCCGTAGGAATACCAGTTAATGGATTTACGCCAAAAATTTGATATGTCGTTGGGTCATTTGGATTCCAATTTGCAGCATGGTAAATAACGGCATTTGTGCCGATTTTTTCTTGTGTCCAACTTTGTGGGAGAGTTACACCTAAATCATAAGATTGAACAGATGGCTTTCCGGTAATTGGATCTGTAACAAGTTGATTGTACGTACTTCCTGTAATCCATGTTTGTTGAATATTTTGTGGTGGAATACTTGTTGCAAACATTGCATCAGTAATATTTGGGTCTCCACCTGTTGCTTGAACCAATTTATTGTAACTAACTGGATCTTGAGTTTTAAAAGAACTCCAATCCATGTGATTTTCTGCAAGGGTTTTAATGGATGCAGCTGCTTGAGATTGGTCTGCTGCCGTCAAATTAGCAATATTTTGTGTTTCATTAGTAATTGCTGATGCTCTATTTGCATCTGCATTTGCACGAGCATTTTGTATTGTAGCAGCTTCATTTGGGGTACCTCCTACACCAGGAGTTTCTCCTACTGCATATTTTAAATTATCAGAATAAGCATTTGTAGTTGCAAGCAAAGAAGCCTTTGCTGTATTAATAAGGTCTGTATAAGGATCAGTTTTTGGAGTTGTAGAGTTTTCCGGAGTTGGCTGAGTTAATGTTGGAGATGCAGTTTGTGCCGGTGCAGAAGACGGTGCTACTCGTGGCAATAAGTTTGCGTCAGTAGATGCAGGTTTATTAGCCATATCATAAGCAGCTTTTGTAAGTGGGCCATATTTAGAATCTACTGCGAGAGGAGTAAAACCAGCAGTTCCCTGCAATTTCTGGTTAAGCGAAGTTTGCAGTGATGCAACACTTGGCCCACTTTCGCCATATGCAGGATTTGGATTTGTTGTAGGTGTATAGTGCATAAATTTATACTGAATATGCTATTGCATTACTACTAATTGCTTTTCCTGCTGAGTAAGAATTTCCGGTCGGACCTATTGAAAGTGTTCCATTGGCACCAACTACATATGTTTCACCAGGAATAAGGTTTGATTGGTTTGGATCAACACCACCGATAAGAACAAGAGTTTTACTTCCTGCTAATACTGCACGTTGTGCGTATCCTAGGAAAGAAAGAGTTGATACTCCTGACATTATAAACCCTGTACCCGATAAACCAATCATGTAACTACCAAAGTTAATAAGAATTTGTCCAAAAGTTGTTGAATAAGAAGCTACTCCAGCATTTGTAGAAGAAGAACCTCCTGAATAAATAAATTTGTAACAAGGGCGACTACCTGTATTGTTTGCATCATCTTGATTTGAAAATCCGTAGACATTTCCATTATACACCCAACACTGTGAATAGTAAGTAGGTCCAGAGTTTCCCATAGGAATATTTTGTTGAATAAGGTTTGATACCGTTGTTCCTGAAATTGTTATAAACCAAACTCTGAAACCATACGTGGAAGAATTACTTCCCACACTTGAAAACGCGTAAGTTGTTGGTGTAATTTGCACCATATTTCCAGGCCATGTCATAGAACCACCACCAATAGCAGAAGTAACGATTGTTCCAAATGAAATTACAGTTCCTGAAATACTAAGAACCCGCGCAGCAGCACTAGTCGTCGTATTATCAAAACCTCCTTGAAGAATTACACCTGCTGAAACTTGAGTAAAGTTTGCAAATGATGAATCGGTAAGGAAATAAGTTGAATCTGTTTGTTTTGTGCCAAATGTTGGAACTGTTCCTGAAATTGTACCGACAATATAGTTTGAACGTGATGAACCGTTTGAGAACACCATAATTTTATTTGTGTCTACAAGTACCAAACGAACGTTTGATACCTCGTTAGCGTCTGTATAAGCGGTTACAGGTGTACCTATTGTCATGACTGTTCCAGATACGGTAACACAAATAACATTTACTGCGCCAGAATGAGTATAAGTAACTGCAAATTGTCCTGTTCCTGTTTGAGTAATTACAGGATATGAACTAGAAGTTGTAAGGTTATTATCAAATGATCCAGAAGCAACAATAACTTGAGGTGTTCCTGGTGTAATAGTCATTCCATATTGTACAGAATTACAAATAACTGCCATTAAGTTTGATGTTGAACTATCTAGATATAAAAGTGCAAATTTATTTACATCAATTGGAACTGCTGAAATACCTCCATTGAAATTTGGGATTGAAAGTGTTTTATTACTTCGTAACACTAAATCAACAGAATTTCCAACAATATCAGATACACCCAGTTTTTCTCCAAGGGTTACATCGTTTGCTGCAACCATACTTGTAGTGTTTCCACCAATAAATGAGTCACTTGTGCCAACAATTTCAAGTAATACAAATTGTTCTGAGTTTGTAGATTCTCCGTAAATCGAATCACTCCAATTAAGTACTTTTTGATTGATTGGATAACTAGCAGTTGTTTGTTGGAGTACTCCCAAAGAATTGTATTGTTTTACAACATTTGAACCATTAAATCCATAATAGTTTCCTGCTGAATCTACCAAAAATAGAATTGCTACTCCTCCTGTTGAACCTAGGTTTGTTGTAGATACAAAAGTAAGCGCATTTCCAGCAACACTGTATTTATCTACTTCGTAATCATTTGCCGAATTTCCTGAATTGTAATTGAAAAACAAGCTTTGTCCATCGGAAGTCATTTTTACTCCTGATTGAGTTCCAAATGTAATTCCAGTACACAAAGTACCACCAATGCTTAAATTGGTTGTGTCGTATTCATAAACTCGATAATTTGTACCATCGGTAAGCTGTACATAGAGTAATGTTCCAATTATTGCATATGCAATAAGATCGGTTGCAGTTGCCCAGTCTAATACATAATTTCTAATTTGGATGTTTTGTGTAGAAGATTGAATAAGGAAATTCCCACCATTACTTGCAGTTTGTTTGTTAAATGTAACTGTACCAGAATAAAATCCTTCTGATGGGTTTTCGTAATTATCAAGAGTAAATGTTGCAAAAGATAAAGGTTTTCCTGATCCTCCTTGTGAGGCAATAAGAATTTCTGCAAAAGCTTCTGCTTGTTGCAAAATAATCTGATCTTGAGCGTTTACATATCCAACATCCGGAATTTGAGGAGAATTTGGTGTAAATGTTTGAAGTGCTGCATAAGATAAGATATTTGCAATAGGAGTAACACCGTTTAATATATTTACTAACATTCCAATTGAAACATAATCTGTAATAGTTACAGATGCTCCCAATCGGTGAAGTGAAATAAGTGATGGGTCACTTGTTGTTGGGTTTAAAGGATCACATCCACGTACACTAAAAGTAACAGTATTACCAGAAATAGTACCAATAAAATACTCAGGGTTAGGCTGTCCAATATCAATAGATCCAGATATAAGTCCGGTTAATGCAACACCATTAATCATCGCAGCACTTGCCAACACGCAAGAATTATCACTTGCACCTAATTGTGCAGCAAGTGATGTTGAGAATAACGGTGGAGTTTGTGGGATTTGTAATGTCATATAATTATTATTAATAATAGCATTAATTAACTTGATGGTGAATTAATTTGCAAATCTTCGTAATAAAGCAATCTCATTCTTTTATATCTAATATCCTTATATCCAGCTCTATCAACTGAAACATAACCTATATTTACAGCTTCGAATTGAAGTGAAATATATTCAAATAAATCTGTTTGGATAGGTATATCTAACTCATATCTATTGGCGTATGTAGGTGTAAGAGGACCTGATCCATTTCCTCCACCCACAACATTCGAACCTACCATTCTAGAACCAATTGTAACAGGAGACCCTTGATTTACATAACTGCCACTGCCATCAATAGTATAAAGATACGTATAATTTGAACCATCCAAAGAGTAAGATATTTTTAATTGTTGACCTCTTGAAATAAGACCACTCATATGGATAAACCCAACAGTTTTTAATCCATCCAATTCAAGATTTTGTGGACTAGTATTGTAATAATTATTTATTTTATTTTGATTATCATCAAATCCTGAAAACAATTCAAAAACATTTACTGATTGAGAATCTCCTCCAAGTAGCACACCGTTAAAATCTGCCAAACAATTAACCGTATAATCTAATCTATCCCATTTACCAGAAATAATATTTCTAATAAAAGTAACATCATTAAAAGTATCTACTTGACCATTTGTATAATTCTTAAAACATACAATGTCATAGTCATACCATCTGAAAATACAACATTCATCAAAATTATAACCAGAAAGGTCTAATTGATTAGAAGTAGAAACTGGAACGACTGTTAAATTTGTAGAACCTGGGGGAATAGTAAGTATTGATACTGTTGGTTGAGAAGGAATAGCATTATTTAAGAAAATAATACCTTGTCCAGTAGGAAAAGCCGCTCTAGGAGACGGTATTCCAATTTGTTCAAAATAACTTTGATTACTTGTTGATGGTGCTCCATTTGATCTTTTATTAAAATCGTCAACTGTGGTTTGCCATGATCTAAGAATGTGAAAAGCGTATTCTACCGCGTTAAACGGAAATACTGCTTGAGCTTCCCCGCCTCCATCATCCTGACGGAATGTTATAGCACTACCTGGATCTACTAAATTACCACTAGAATCAACACTAAAATTAGGTGTAAAGTCCAAAATACCACCTTGCGTTGCATTTTCAAGGTAAAATGAGTTAGTAATTAATGTTCCGTTTATTGGTGCAGTATTAAATGTTACAGAATATTGAGCAGTAATATAATTAATGGTACCCGTTCCACCTAAACTTCCTACCAAAACACCATTTTTATTATCAACAAAATATTCAATTCCATCCGTAACAATAAGACCAAAAGGTGTTGTAGGATTTACAAAACTGTCTAATGTTCCAGTAAAAGTTTTTGTAGTACCGTTTCCTACACCTGTATTACTCGCAGTTTTTTGCAACGTAGAAGATGGTGGTTGACCATTATTAAATGATGTAGAAGTAAGTGTAAATGAATTATTTCCGTTTGGGTTTGGATAAATTATTTGTGCCAATGCTGGAGATAAATACGAACCTGATACAGTACTTCCGTAAATATTATATTGGGTTGCACCTGCAACATTTTGAAAATTAAATGTAATTGAAGAAATACCTGTGCCTGAAATAGTAATATTTTCCTCTGGTCCTTGTAAGGTTTCTACTCCTTCTGGGCCAAACATTGTCATGACGAAATAGTAAACACCGTTACCAATAGTACCTCCAGTACTATGTTGTGTCATAGTAAAGATTGGGGTATCAGCAGTCATTCGATTACCAAAATCTTTTAATTCTTGCCTATCTAAATGAGATACATACAAACCAGTTTGGTCTTGAGAGCCTTGGGCTCGACCATATCTATTCATTGCATACATTCTCGAATCATCAATTCTGGTAAAACCAAAATGAAAATTTTGTACTTCTCCATATTGATTGGGATCCAAAGATAAATCATTTCCTTGATCAGAAACATATTCAGGTGCACAAACAGCAATTTTGTAAATAGAAGAATGTGGAGAAGTTACATACACAAAAGCACCTGCTAAGTTTTGGTAAGAAATAATTGAGGTATTTTCACCATTTGCAGCAGATCCTAAAATATCAGTAGTATTTACCTCTTGAGTATCATTTATTGATGCGTTATAAAAGTTAATTTTTTCAGCATATGTGTAAAAGGGAACTTGTTGTCCTGAGTTTGTTACACCAACACCTAAACCAGTCACTGATTTACCAGCAACATTTCTTGTTGTCTGACCAAGTAAAAACTTACCTCTACGGAGTTCGATATGATCTTGATCACGTCCGGTAATCCAATTAAGAGAATCAAAAGTTTCACCTGGTTGCAAAAAACGAATATCTTTAACAGCGGTATTTAAACCGCTCCAAAGTTTTTTCTTTCCATCTCCAATAATGAAGTTGGGAATTGGTTTTGATGATGATTTTTTTGCCATATATTTTTACATTGGTCCCCATCGTTGTCCCCACCAATTAAAGTTTGGTCCGTTACCAATACCTCCAACAACCCCTGGGTATCTATCATTTTTATAATCTACAGCATTATAAGAAGCAATATTAAGTTCCGTGTCCCAATTATCCATTGCCTGATATAAAGCCTGAGCCGCTTTATAGTTATCATCTGCATTTCTTGCTGCTACGTCATCATAACTGGTTCCAAGTCTCCATCGAGCAGCTGCATAGAATGCAAGCATGTTAGCAAATCTTGCCGGAAAATGTTTCCATGTTGTATTCAATTGAATATCTCCGTAATCAGCAATAAAATACATCCAAGCTTTATAGGTTCCTGGGATTATACCGGTAAAATACATATTTCCAGCACCGTAATCTACTGCATATCTTCCATACTGGAATTGATAATCAAGTAATGCTTCAAAAGGTACTTCGGTAATATCGTCAACATCTAAATTTCCATTAAACAAAAGTACTGATCCTTCGTTCATCCATCTGACAAAATCAACATTTTCATTAGTAAGACTATTTTTGGTTGGAAGTGGTATTGGTGTTTGCCAAGTATTAGTACCATCAAGAGTTACCTCATTATTTAATGCAATTAACACTTTCCAAGGTTTCATATTTTCTACAATTTGTCTTTGAATATTTATCAATTGCAAAATATAAGAAGGACTTGGTGCTTGTCCGCCTAAAATAGTAGTTACTAAATTTACTAATTCTTGTCCTGTTGGAGGTGTCATATTCCTAGAAATGATTTAATTGATTGTAATACCGACCCAAAAAAACTTTGACTTGTAATACCTGATTTATCAAAACGACTGAAAATAAATGCACCAAAACCTTGTGTTCCTATTTGATTAACAATACTTCTAGGGAAATAATAGAAACCTTTATCTCCAGCATTTGGTCCCCATGTTTGTTGAGCGACAATATATATTTGATTATTTATTGTCTTTTGACCTACCCACATCATAGCATGCCCTTCTCCTGTAGAATTTGGCATTTGATCAGGAATAATACCATTTGGGACCTCTGTCCATTCTGGGTGCCATACTAATCCTATTAATACACCCTGCCTTTGTTGTTTGTGGATATAAAGTGCTGATCGTATATTATCAAAAAAATCATTAGTACCATCAACGTTAAAAAATGATAGGTCTTTAAATTTACTTGCAAGAGTATCCAATCCTATAGGATAATTAGCCCAATTTGCCAAAAAATCACGTGATTTATCAGATAATGACCCGGAGTACTTATAAGGCGCCAAACTTTCCTGTAATGACCCAAATTTTAACACTGAGAGGCAAGCATCTCGTATGTTAGCACCATATCCAGAGTATTTACCCATTAATTGAAAAATTTTAGCCATTTGATACAAAGGATCAAATGGAATACCCCACATAGCAGTTTGAATCTCTGCTATTGAATATGCAGTACAAAAATCCAATGCAACTTGATTAAGAATTTGAGGACTAATAGCTGGAAATGTTAAGTTTTGACCTATAAAAATAAGATTTGGATTCGAAATTTTATTTAAAAAACAAATATTAGCAACTGATGTTCCAAATTTAACTGCGATTGCCGATAAAGTATCACCTTTTTGTACTGTGTAAACAAAACTATCGTAAATAGTAAAATCTGTTACTGGAAGATTACTCGCTCCAAGCGATCCAAAATTTTCATGATGTGAATAATCACGTGTATCAATTGGTAGTTTTTGTAATCCTTTTCCGTACATATTTTTAAAGTTTATAGTCTTATAAATTAAGCGTATTTATTCTTTTGCTTTTTTCCAACAATTAATCTATCAGAATCTTTTCCTGGAACATTGATTGCTTTACTTTTTAAAGTAATTGTCCCTTTTGGCTTTCGAACAAGTAATATATTTTTTTTCATAATTAATTATCTACATTAATATTGTACTTTTTTTCTATGGTACTAAAACCAGTTTGTACTTCTTGTCTAATAAAACTTTTTACCGCGATAACCGAAAGGGTCACTATGGTTGCTCCACAAAAAACAAGAACTGTTAATGCTGTCCACATGCGGACTTTAGATTTTGAATAATCTTTATCCACAGTTGATATTAATTTAGCAGAACCTTCAATAAGCTTTTTTGCTTCTATAGACCAATCTTCAAGTCGTGTTACCCGTCCATTAGTCTTTTGTGCTTGTGCTTTGGTTTCTTTTCCATCAGCTTTAATTTCAGCCAAAACAGTGTCTTGGCTTTTTAAATGCTCTGCAATGGTATTAAAAGCAGTATCAAGTTCTCGTTTTGAATAAGGTTGATCCATAATTATTAAACAGTCTTTTTCATAAGACTGATAGGAAAACCAATTTCTTGGTTGCCCTACAGTATTACGATGGCAATTGAGCTTCGAGTGTTTGGTCTTTAACAATTCGAGTTTGCAATTTAGCAATTCGAGCTTGTGCTTGTGCAATATCTGATTGGTAATATGACTTTGAAACAACAATCGTTTTCGTGGTAACAACCGACGAAGCGTTTGTATAAGTATCAAATTCAACATCAACACCATTGAGTACTCCTGTTGTTTGATTTGTAAGGGTACCAAGTGTTGTATCAACAGGTTTTCGTACATTTGCCCAAGAGATACCAGAGGCATGAGCAAAGGAAACACCTGCAAACAATACTGAAACAATTACAATAATTGAAAGGTATTTTTTCATAATGATTATGGGCATGTTACTGCCGTTGGAACTAATACTCCGCTAGTAATTTGGATTCGATAACAAGCTCCACCTACCGTATCTTTTAATACAAGACCATAAGCAGCATTATCAACGTAAAGGTCTTTAGTTGATTCTGTGGCATTAATTGAATCATTTACCATTACTTTAGTACCATTTCCTGTTGCACCATTATCACCAATAGATATGTAAGGATTTCCTCCACCTGAAACCATATAAAGTGGGGTTGTTGAACCTGCTTGGAAATTGTATTGAGGACCATAGAAATAAGTACCAGTTGAATCTCCTTCAAGTTGCGCACCGGATCCATGACTACCAAAATCAAAAGCATCCGTACTTGTGTTGTAGTTAAAGTTTGGTGTTGAAGTTACTCCATATCCTGTACCTGTATATATTGGAATTTGAGTTGCAACAGGTGTTCCTGTATCAAACAAACTTGTACTATTAAGTGTTACATTGACACGATTATTTACTGCGTTATTTGAAATAACATTTACTTGTCCTGTTGGTGGAATAAAGTTAATTGTTCCTTGTGATGCAACTGGTGTACCAATATTTTGAATTGCAATAGTTGGTGCATTACCTTGTGGTACCGCACTATTTGCCAAAATAATATAATCTAGGTCCCATTCCACATTTACTCCATTAGTACCACCTGCCATTATTTCACGAAGTTTTTCAGCTTGAGTAATTGATCCAAACGCTGTTACTGGAATAATTGCTTGTTGCCATGTATTTACAATATTTCTTGAAATTCCATAGTTAAACAAACTTAGAGTTGCACCTACGTTTGAACCAGTCGATGTCTGCCAATTTATATTAAGTGACTTATTGGCTGCAATAGGAGATGTAAATCTTACCCATTCAGTAAGAACAGTGTAATTGGATAATGTAATATTTGATGCTCTTGTAAACAAGTCTCCAGTTCTTCCATCACGTAAGTTGTCAATACATGTTGTGCCTTGATAACAACTATTGGTCGCAGCAAAGTTTGTAGAACCAGTAGGAGTTCCTGAAACTGTATAGTTTGTTGGTGTCCAATTTGCAGTTGGATAATCAACATAAATTGGTTCCTGTGTAATTGTAGGCTGTGTTGTTCCGGCTTCAACAATTTCATATTGAACCAAAAGGTCGGTATCTGGAATAACTGGTGCAATAGGATTTGCTGATGGTGTTCCTTGAATAATATTAACAGTTCCTGCTTGATTTACTACAAGTGCATCAATCCGATCATGAGTAGGATCAGGTGTTGCGAATGTAACCGTTGTCGGACTTGCTGTGTAATTTCCATCAAAAAAGAAAGAAAGTGCAGATACATTGTAAACGTATCCAGTACCAGACCAAGAAGCTCCACCCGAAATCAAATATTTTCCTGTTTGCGTAAAGTTAGAACTTACTACCGGATTTTGAGGGTCACTATTATCTACTTGAACATTTGTTCCAGCAACTATTGATTGAACTAATCCTCCATTTATTGTTCCTAAAGGGTTGTAAATGTAAGCAAAAGAATAATTAGCAGAAAAACTTAATGAAATCAAAACTAGAAATACATATTTTAATGTGTTTGTGAGTTTATTCTTCATATTAATTGTATTTGGTAATTACTGCTCCAACATCGACGTTTGCTGTTCCTGTTCCATTAATTACAAACACTCCAATAGCTGATCCAGCGAGACAGCGAATAATTGTTGGTGTGGCACTGTAATCACCTGTGGTTGTTTCACTTGGAATAATATCAACCGCTTTTCCAACATTGTTTTCATCGGTATAAGTTATTTCGTATTTAAGATCTGCACCTCCCGAAATTGAGTTAATATTCATGTAACCCCCAACCTGATAAGTTGTTGTAGTTGCTGGTACAGTAACGTTTGTTACTACAATAGAACCTACTGCAATTCCTTGATTTATGAGATTTACATTTGAAGGTACCGTTGAATCAGGTAAATTCCATCCGAGATTTCCTGAACCATCATTAGTAAGGATTGAGCCTTGTGCTCCTTGCGCTCCTGGCCATCCATAATTTATTCCAGCAATTCTTGTCTGGTTGATTGTATCTTTGAGAGAGAATGTATTACTAAAACTACAATCTGCGCCTTGTCCAAGACACACAGAGTTTGATACTCCGGCACCAACAGAAATTCCTTGACCAATAGCAACAGTTCCAGTACCTTCCGATGTTATAATTCCATTTCCAATATAAACACCATTTACAGTATCTCCTGAACCATCAATGGTACTATCAGAACCAATAAATACGTTTTGATATACCTGATGTGTATTATCTACTGAACCATTCATTGACTGATAACCAACAGCAACGTTTGAATATCCTTCAACAACTCCTGGCATTGCTGCAAAACCAACTGCTGTGTTTCTTGAGTATGCGCCACCAAGACCAGAGTCAGTTCCTAAACTATAAAGTGATTGTCCTCCCAAAGCAGTGTTTGCATAACTACCATCGTATCCAGGGCCTCCTGGTGTTGTGTTACCAAGAGCATAGTAACCGAATGAAGCGTTTCCGTTTGAANAATAACCTTCTGTCCAACCGATAAGTCCTGCTCCTCCTGGTGCATTTTGAAACGTCCAGTTACCTGAGCCATCTGTAGTAAGTACTTGACCTGATGTTCCATCTGTTGTTGGAAAATTAAACGTTGATGTTCCCTGACCAATATGTATACCCGCGTTATTTACATAAATAGAATTAACATTTCCATAAATATCTTGATTTTGAAGTGCTGCAAGATTTTTATTTGGATCAGCATCATTAACCTGAGAAAGAAGTCCACTGTAAGTGTTGTTGTTTCCATCAACAGCTTGTACAAACGCTTGTCCGTTTAAAAGTTCTAAGTTGGTACTAATTTCACCTCCTGTTCCGTTTTGAGTAGAAGCGGTGTACTGATATCCACCTAGTCCATCTGGTTCAGCTAATGTAATTGCTTGATTATTTGACGTGAAATTAATTAGTCCATTTACTGATCCATATGTACCAGAACCTCCAATTGCTGATAAATCAAAATCTCCATTTACAAGAAAATCACCATTATCCATTTTGTAATAAGAACCAGAACCAGGTATTCCTGTAATAGGGAATCCTGGGAAATCAGAACCTGAATAAAGACCCGTTACTCCTGGCTCATTGGTAAGGGTTTTTTTAAGTGTTGTGTTTCCAGTAGAAGGGTCAATGGTATGATCTGCATCAGCACCAAAAGAACCAGAATTGTTATATTGGATTCCTGTAAAAGGAACTGATGGATTACCAGCACCTCCTCCTCCACCTGTTGTAGGATTATAAATATATGCAGATGCTAAACCGGCACCTGTAAGTACAAGTGATCCTAAAATAAAACAAAATAGAATTTTTAAGAAATTGTTGTACTTTTTCATATAGTTATTGTGAAGCTTCTACAGTAACGTTTGATGTACCTGTTTCTGTAATAGCGTTAATTGATCCAATGTATTGATTAAGAAAATTGATTTCGTATGAACCACCATTTGGGTTGATTCGAAGACCTTGGTTTGGAACAGCTGCACTTCCATTCATACTTAAATAAACAGGTTCTGTACCATCGTTAACAATAGCGGCATAAACACGACCTGATGATGCTGGCAACAAATTTACAGAACTAGTTGAAACACTAACACCTGTAGAAATGTTCATTTTGGTAATGTAATTTGAACCCCCTTGTTGTGCACTTGCAGTTGGAGTGTTTGAAAAATTCCAAGCAAAATGAATACCCACAATAAAGAGTGCAATGATAGCAATAATCGAAATTGAAGATAAATTAAAGATTTTTTTCATAGTGTTTATATTGAGGGTTGCTAATAGTTAACGACCCTATTCCGAGGGGTATAAACCCCCCGAGTAGAGTCATTATCGCAATAATACGTAATTAACTGGACCAATAGTAGGAGTTGCAGTAGCACCTGAGACGTTTGAAAGCGTCATTGAGATGGTTCCTGATGTAGCAACCGAAGCTGCTGAAATAACAAATCCGGCAGTTGAAGATCCAACACTAGCATTAGTTGATGTTACAACTACTTTGTCTCCTGCAAGTGCTTTAGGCACTGAACAGGTAACAGATTCACTGTGAGCGGTAGCAATACTTACTTGTCCAAGAACTGAACATTGTCCAAAATCAAGGTTTGTAAGCAAACTATTATCTTTTCCGATTACAATTCCATTGTAATACCAAGTTGGATAATTACTTACGGTAGCATCTCCAAGAGTTGCACTTTTATGAGTAAAACCAAGAATAATGAGAACAATAAGAGCTAACGCGACAATACCAGCGATTACTTTTTGAAGTGTAGTCATGGTGTTGAGTTACCATTTACGGTAACTGATTAGCTATTAAACAAAGGTGTTAACTGGGTTTGTAGTGAACTGTGTAGTATTAATCTGAACGTCAACAAGCATTGGTGACTGATCATTGAATACTTTAATTCCATACGTCATCCATGTAACAAAGTCCCATCCGATACGACCTGAGTTACCTGAACCAGGAGCAGGATTTGACTGAACAATTTCAAGGAGTGGTCCATACTGGAGTACCACTGAAATTGATTTAGTAACCCCAAAGATGCAGTGCTGTTTCTGTTGTGTAGTTGTCCATACGTTTCCGGCAGCTGTCATAGACTGTGAAACTGGAACGTTTCCTTGTCCATTAGACTGAACATTAACAATGGTGTTTGTTGTTCCGTTAACTGATGCAAAGAAGTTTCCTATTCCACCGTTTGATGGATTTCCAAAGAATTTCTTCTGTGTTGTTGTCAATGAACTGTAAACCAATGGATTATAAGTTGAACTTGATGTAAATGGAGCATTAAGTGCTGCAACAATGTTTGCAACTGTTGCAGAAGCTGATCCACCAATCAAGATACTTCCCGCAGCTGATGCTGTGAGAGTTGATACCATTGTGAAGGTAATAACCTGACTTACTGGCGTTCCACCAATCACGTTATTAATTCCATAAAGGAATGAGAAGGTATCACCAGCTGTTGGATTTGTAGCAAGTGAAAGCTGTCCTGTCCAAGCAAGGTTGTTTGAGCAGTACAAGTTAAATCCAAAGTATTTACCAACATAACCAGAAATTGAAACATTATCCCCGAGTTCAGTTGTCTTACCTCCAAGGAATTGGAGCAAGATTGAATAGAACTGCGCAGAAATGATAGCAACTGGCATGTTCTTTGTTCGGTCAAGCTTAAAGTCTCCTGTGAATTGTGCTGATGGATCATAAATCACGTTAGCCAATCGGAGAGCTTGTTCAGCTTGCGCACAAACTGCCATTACGTTTCCTACAGTAAGATTAATTCCGTTTCCAGGTACTCCACCAAGTGCTCCATCATCAACTACTGATCCTGCTCCTTGGAAAGCTGTACCAAGTACATCTGAATCCATTTGCAAAAAAAGTGCGTTCATTGACTGACGAGCGTAATGTTGCTGTTCTGGCTTGTCATACTGCAATTTATCAAGCTTTTTAACATAGAATGAAGAATCTTTAACGTAGTTTACAGTCAAAGTTTCATCAGTATCTGTCCATGCTTGGTTGTTGTATCCACCATCTCCACCCATGTTTTCAACAACAAAGTCTGATCCAAAGGTTCGGTGAAGGACCTGTCCTTTTTCAAGCATGTCTTTGAAAGATTCATCGGCGATGGCTTTATATGCGGGAACTTTCCAATGTACAATTTCGTACATTTCTTCCCATGTCTGTTTAAAATCTAGTGTGTTAGGATTGGGATTCATAATTAGTACTATTTAAATTAAAAATTATAATTCCCATGAAACTGATTAGATTCGATTATTTCCACCCTCTCGAAGAGAATTGCGTTTTGATTCAGCGATTCTCATCTCTTGGTCTCGGCGCATAATGTCAGAGACAGGAGCGTCTTTTGTAAGAGGTTTTGAATCACTTGAACTATTAGAATCTCGGTAGGTCGCACCGCGAGTACGGCTTGTTTCCATACCTCGAACTTTTTTACCACCCACAAGTTCTTCGAATTTATCACGATTTTTATAGAAGATGTAACTAAGATCGTAAGGGTTTAACTTTCTTTTACCATCAATGTCGACGTATTCCACGCCTCCAATTCCTGGTGTATGTGAAAGAGTATACATAAGTTCTGCAACTTTTCGTGAATCTTCTTTACTTAAATTTGGATATTCTTTTCCAAGGTCTTTTTGGAAATCATTCCATTCTGAGTTATAAGATTCAATAAGTTGTTTCTCTGTATTTTTTGATTCAAACTTTTCAAGTTTTTCTTGAAGTGATTGAATAATTGGATCACTCTGACGTTTATTCAACTTTGCCATAATTTTTAACATTTTGGCAGCATTGTCTTTGTCATCAATACCAAGCTCCTTTGCAAGTTCTTCGGCAAGATCTGAATAATCATCATCAGAAACTTGCTCTACTTTATTACCAAGTGCTTTGGTGAGTGCATCCTTTAAAGCCTTATTTTCTTCTTTCAACTTCAATCGTTTTGCTTTTTCCTTATCTAAAAAAGATTTAGGAATTTTTTGGGGCTTATCATCATCGTCTTCCTCATCATCATGGGATTGATCATCATCATCCTCATCTTGGTCGTCAGATTCTTCGTCTTCTACTGGAGGAACGAATTTGAAATCATCTTCATCGTTACCTCTAGTTTCTTCGACTTCTTCTTCCTCTTTAGGTTGAGGTGTGCGATCTTTTATTCTGTCGCCTGGGGGAATTTTCGAAATTTCGTCTTGTGCAAACTTTTCTGCTCGTTCATTTTCAGTCATAATTAAACATTTTTTAGAGTGGCGCATACCACTTCCCGTTATTTATGCTTCGGCTGGGAACCGACAATGATGTCCGAATGACATCGAGTGAGCAATCAAACTTTCGTTTCATTGCTCTACCATGCTATTCGTCTTTTCGATCCAAGATGCACTGAGGAATCTGACGGTTGAAATCAGAAACCTTTTTAACCTCCTCAGCATTTGTTTTTGAATCAGAGTTCTGAACTTTAATGTGAGTGTTTGCTTTCTCAAAGTCATCAGCATACTGTTTGAAATTTTCACCATGAGTTTCACGTGAAAATGTTCTTACAGAATAACCTCCTTTTGCCGTAACATTTCTAATTTTGAAATGAACTGCATTTGTCGGTGATGAATTTACAGAAACTTTTACTTCCTCGTCTTCCACTGATTCATCAGATGAGTCCTGAAATACTTCTGGGAACTGTGCGACAAGTGCCTTACCAGTAAGAGTTGAATTAAATTCAACACCAGCGAGATTCAATTTTTCAATAATTTGTGATTTTGTCATACTTTTATAATTATTTAGCGAATTTCTTTTTATTAGTAAATGCTCTGCCTTTAGGAATTTCTTTGTTTCCTTGTGCAGGTTTCACACGAGGCAACATTTTTTTATTTTTCATAAATTATGCTTCGTATGCTCTACCTTGAGCAATTTGTTTATTGCCTTTTCCGGGTTTAACACGTGCCAACAATTTCTTACTGTCTTTTTTACCTGGTTCAGATTTATATTTCTTTTCGTGTTTAGATTGCATAGATTTTCCTTTTGCCGTTTCCTTAGAACCTTTCATAGCTCCTATGGAGTTCATAATTTTATAAGGAATTTTAGAATCCTTACCATATTGTGCTTTAAGTTTTCGTTCCAAGAATTTAGGCATAAAGTTATTTAGTCTTACCAAGACTTGCAATTACAGTATCTTTTTCGACACCAGCACCTTTTGAAATATATCCCCAATCAGCTGTTCCTTGCTTAGCACTTACAGAAGGATAATCACTTTTACTCTTGACTGGTTTGTATGACTTTGGTTGTTTCATATAATTTAATATAAGCTACTTTTTAATTTACTACAAATAATTTGTGGATAAGTTTTTATTCTAATCCATTTCTTTTTGCAATAGCTATGATTTGCTCATCGAGTTTTTGCAAATCTTCTTCTGAATCTTCACTTACTATATCAATATACCACTTTGCCCATTCCATACAAGCGAAACATGCGGTTCTTTCTGCCTGAGACATAAATTCATCATGAATTACTCGTTCAAATGCAATAGAATATTTTGACATTGCAGATCTAAGTAATTTCTGTGATATTTCATGTTCTCGATAGCTTTCAAGAAGAGGCGTATTGAAATATTTTTTTTCAATTTCTTCAAGCCATTCAATTTCTTCTTTTAAATGATCAGGAAATTGAGAATATCTCAATTTTAAATCATCAATATGTTTTCTAATTTTTGGATTCATAACTATTTATTAATATTTCCTTGTTTTTGCGCCATACTCATAGGAGATGGAGTCGGTGGTTGAGGCTGAGGTTGTGGTTGAGACTGTTGAGGATTTTGCTGGTCTTGAATTTTGTTAATTCCTTGTTTTTTAGCAATTAACATCATGTTTTGACTAATGATAGGCCCCATTGTTGTAATTAAATCTTGGAATTTCTTTTCCTTATCTTTAATTTTTTCCTCATTATCAGTAATAAAGTTCATCATATAATCCAAGTAAGACATATCAGCACCGTGATAGATTGATGGTTCTTTACCGTTCAAAATCTGCTGAATTGCTTTTGAAGCCTGAGCAATTTGTTTTCGAGATGTATAGGATTTTGAACTTAATAGCAACTGAATATCTGCTTCATCAAACTGACCAACGTCTCGATAAATGGTTTCTTTTTCCAAATCAGTAAGGTTTGGATTTTTTGCAACCATATCGATGGCCTTTACTCGACTATCACGCTTCATGTTATCAATGTTTTCTTGTTCAGAACTTGAGGTTACTGAAATTCCAATATCTCCCAAATCTTTAAGTTCAATTCGTTTTAGATCAGCTGTATCAATAAATCCATTCTCTCCAAGGATTCGAACAGAAACCTTTGGAGGCATGTGTTCTTTAAGTCCTTCCAAATAAAGCATTCCTAATCGAGAATAAGCCTCTTTAAACGAATCAGCACGGTATCCGATACGTTTAGCCATTTGTTGCTGTTGTGAAACGACTACAGACGGTTTAGCGTGTTCTGCGGGTGTTCCCATTGAAAGTGGATTAACCCCAACAAAACTTTGAACAATACTAATCGTGAAATTAATCAAATCAACTGTTCCTTTAAGCTCAGCAGTTTGAAATTCGTAAATACCATCAGCTATTTTTCTTACACCGCCTGTATTTACTGGAACAAGAGCATCCATTCGGTATTGAGCTTGATCAAGTTTTCCAACATCCGGGAACATTGCACGGTCATATGCTCGTGCGTTGAAGTTTTTCTTTTCACGATTGGTAAGCTCTTGGTTGTACATCGTGATAATTGCATCAGCAGGATAGTACAAATCATCAGCATAAGATTTTGACCAAAAGTTTTTGTGGTCTTCGTGAGTAGCCCATGATACCCAAGGATAAGCACCAGATGGGCAAATTTCTTTCCAAGGGCAACATCTAAGCCATATGCGGGAACAAGGTTCAAAAAGACAATACCATCGTTCTCCATCTTCGTAAGTAATAATAAACTCGCAAAGGTTATACGTTTTAGATCCTGTTACTGAATTGGTATCAACATCAAGATTTAATGCTTTAAATCGAACCAATCTATCTCCATACGTATTGTTTAAATCTTGTGAAAACTTATCAGAATATGCAAATGTAGATAATTTTTCTACTTGTTTTTGTTCGTAATAAGGAGATTTTAGGTCCGAAATAGTTTTAAAAATACCTTCTTGTCCTGCAAATAAATGGTTTTCTAGTTGTCCGCCTCCATAAGGTTGGCAGTGGAAATCTGAATAGTTTACAACTTCGAGAAAGTTTTCATATTCGGGGTCACTCGTGGCAAAGTTTTTGAGAATACCACGTCCTGAAATAGTCGCGTTATAACGGTCTGTACGCGCTTTATAGTTCCAGTTGGCGTTAGGAGTCAAACTATCTCGTTCCGCTTCCCAATGGGCCTGAATTTTGGGAACTACGAGGTCTTGTGCAGGATTGAGAGAGTTATAACGAATCTGAATCTGGTCATTGAAGTCTGCAAGCAATGTATCAATCATTCCCGAAAATACTGGCAATGGAACGTTGAACATTTGTCGAAATTTCGGAGGAATAGCATTTCGATACATTGCTTCATACATGATCAATGTATTCATTCGAGGTTGTTTATATGTTTGTGAAGCCATCAACAAATCAAAACATATCTGCGTGATATGGTCTTTTTTTGCGTCTCCTTCCAAATTAGGTTTGGTTGGAATAGACATTCCTTTTGCAATTATTTGTTCGTCTGTTAGTTTTGCCATAGGTTTAATGTATTAATTTTCTGGTTTCCACCAAGTTCCCATTCCAGCAGGTTCCCAAGGGTGTGGACTTTGATAATTGTCAAATTCTTCCAATTTATCACCTAAATGTACCCTATCCTTTAACATTCGAGGAGTATTTGATGACATGTTTTGAAGCGGTATGTTACTTTTACTGTAACCTGGAGGTTGCCAAGGAACAGGGGTTATATAATCATCAACTTCGTTTGGAACATTTTTAATTTGCATTCCATATCGGATTGCATCCATTGCATGAGAAAATTCATGTTGTGGTTCATTAATTACTGACCCAGTCTTTTCATCAACTTTCCAACTGTAATTTCTGTACTCTTTGATTATATTAACAGACCTACTAGTAATATAGCAAGCCTTATCTTGTACAAATTGAATACCTTGCATAACAGATCCTTTTCCTTTTGTTGCAGGAATTACAGTAAGTCCATAAGTACGGAGTTCATCGTTTGATTTAGGTTCTGCCGAATCCGGAATAACTGGCCCCGCAGTTTGTGACAATAGAATCTCAGATATTTTTTTGTTACTTAATCCTTTTGTATATGCTATTTCATCAAAAATAAAAGCATTATTCCAATAGTAAATAGCTGCGATTGCTGTTGGATCATTGGTATATCCATAATCAAGTCCATAAGAAATAAGTCTTGCTTCATGTGGAAGTTCATCAATAATTTTCCAATTATTGTAAATTTTATGTTGTAGGTCTCCATCTTCACCAAGGCCGTACACTTTCCACCATCGAGCATTATGTTTATGTGATTCAATTTCTTTAATCGTTATTTCGTCAAGTGCTTCGTTATCGAGATAGTTAAGAGTAATGTAATCATAATCATCTCGAAAAGGTTCAATTTGTTCATGAAACCAGAATTGTTCACTTGGGTTCCAATCCATCCAAATAATTTCACGAGTACGAATAATAAGCTGGTCAACGATTTCCCATGCAAGGTTATTACATTCATTCAAGAACAAACAATCTCGTCGTGGTCCGTGAGCTTTACCATAACTATCCATCGACATAAACTCAAGAACATTCCCTGTTTCAAATGTGTAGGTATGCTTACTGTCATTCCATAGTTTTTCTTCCCAATACCCTCGGTCAATCATGATCGCTTTAAAATCTCGAATTGCTCCAAGATTTAAGTGTGGAAATGATTCAGAAACAACAGTTGATATTTTTGGCCTTTGATATTTAACCTGTGAATAATTAATAAACCAAGTAAGAATTGAAATTGTTTTTGATGCAGATGTTCCACCTTTAACTGCTCGTATTCTTTTTTTTAAACTAAAAATCTTCCTCAACGAGGTAATGTCTTGAAAGTGAAAAGGTGTATTATTTACTATCTGTAGATTCTGCTCCATGAATAGTGTTTATTCCACCATAGATTGGTGTTGGCAAAGGTTTTCCATCTTCGCCAGTTACTTCTGTTCTTGTAGAGTATCCGCGTTTCTTTCCTAATCGCTCTGCGACAAACATTGCCGAGCGTTGTTTGATGGTCAGAAGTTTATCATTTTGTCCGTAAAGAATTTTCTTTACTGGTTTTCCTTTTTCGTTGAGTTCGTCAGTCTCAACATAAATTGGCCCGAACTGTCCGATTACTGGAACAACGGTTTCAAGTTCAATGGTTTCTTCAAGAACTTTCTCTGCTTTTTGAAAGAGACTCATTCTTCTCAGTCTTTCATTAAACCAATCATGATTTGTTATTTGTCTAGCAGTATAGTTTTCATACTTAGCTCTTATGGCAGATTGATATGCGTTACTAAAGGTTTCACTGTTGGGATTAGTGTAGTATCCCCAGAATAGTTCTTGTCTAGGATCGTAGAGGTATTGGTTGGCACCATAAGTGTTGGTTTTGGCACCTTCTCGTTTTTTAGTTGCAATTTTTTTCTTTTTTGCCATAGAGTTTATAGTTAATCGCTACCTAGTACAGCAAAGCTGTTATCGCATAGCTTGGAGTTTCGACATTCCAAGGTGTTCAGCTTTTCTGTACTTGAAAGCCATTATGTTGGGGGGACATGATAGAGGTTGAAACTATCATGTCCACCAAACACAAGGGTTTGGTGGGAGACCTACCTTTAATCCAATGTTTTTTCAGGGTTTTACCCCTAGAACATTATAACATTAAGATGTAGCTCCGTTAAATGGATCAGTCGCAGGTACAACAGCTTCTGCATTAACTGTTTCAGCAGGTGCTTCTGTAACCGCAGGAGTCTCTACTGTTTCAATTTTTGCTTCCTCAGTCTGAGTTGAGGGAATAGCCTCTGATGGAGCTGATGGTGCATTTAATGAGGCAGAAATAAAGTTTTCAAGATAATCAATTTCTGATTCAACTCGTTTTTTGATCTCTTTCAAAGAGTTCAATGTTGTTTCAATTTCAATCATGATTTTGTATGCAAGAGGGATTATATTCTTGCAGTATGAGTAAATAAGGGTTCGAACCTTAATTTTTAGACTTAAAGCTAATGTTTTACCACTTAAACTATTTACTCGATTTCTGGTGATAAGGAATCTTTTTTGGTTTCGAGGGGGTCGAGACTCTTATAAGTCTTACAGATTACTCTTGCTTTCCTACCAATATGCCACCTTATACTTTTTGGATAGAATAGGATTATTCATGGAATCCTCTAAATTCTTTCGAAATTTTAGATCCATCGCCTCATTTTTTAGGCTAGTGTCTTACTCTTGCACCACACCAGAAAAAATTATTTAACCTTTGCTTTAGTGTGTCTTTCTTCTGCAATATATTCTTTTACAAGTATTTCTGTAGCTTCAACGTTTTTAAGTTCTTCTTCGATTGCAGCCTCAGATGTAGTAATGTTTTGCTTTGCACCACCGATAATTTCTTTGCAAGTTTTGATTCGCTTACTATTTTCAGCCTTATCTTCGTAGCTTAGGTTATCTCGTTCTTTTTCAAGCTCTGCAAGTCGTTCTGTTGCTTTTTTAAGTGTTAATTCACCTAGAATCTTGGTTTTTTTGTACTCAACGATTCTTTTTTTGTGATTTCGGATCTGTTCGTTGAGATTAACAATGATTTCTCCAATAGTGAGAACATCTTCTGTAGGGTCTGGGTAAAGTACTACCATTCCTGATTCATTAATGATCAAACCTTTTTCTGATGGAGTATGTTCTGAAACGAACTTGTTAAATGCAACATCTTCATCAATTTTGAAATATTTTACTTTTAGCATGTTTTTATAAATTAATTATTAATTGCTTTCAGTCTAGTCCCGACACAAACCGCTTTTGTGAGTTGATTGTGCGGGGGCTAGACAACACAAAAGCATTATAATTATAACACTTACTAAGTAGATTTAACAAGTGCATAAGTATTAAAGGTTAGAAGTGCCGAGTTATGGGGGCAAGGATTTGACGAGTTGAGGAAGATTGCTCTTTCGAGGTTCTACCCCCAGCTGTTCAATCGTATATCTTCTTTAACTGATAATTCAAATTTGGCTTTAATCATTTCGACCATTGCCATGTACTCTTTGTAGTGCTTTGTATCTATGGAGTGAGTTTTTTTGATTGATTCAATAAATTGTTCCAGGTTTCCTAAAAAACATCCACAAGATATTTGTACTCCTCCATCTTTATGTTTAGTTACGGTTGTAGTTCTATTCGATGAACCGAATTTTGAAAACCAACAAATCTCCGCGTTACCAGAAACACTCGCGTTACCAGAAACCCACGCGTCACCAGAAACACTCGCGTTACCAGAAACACTCGCGTTACCAGAAACCCACGCGTTACCA
>JGI26470J50227_1000122_pt1 | contig 36573 bp, 49 predicted proteins | sample FreactTroBogLake_FD_50227 | JGI IMG/M metagenome (IMG submission 50227)
AAGCCAGTGCCGACATTTGCGCTGAAATGGCTCGCGATGTTTTGGAACAAGCCGAGGGTACAAAGGAGGAGATCATGCGCGCTCGTGAATTGTCACAATATTATAAGTGGAAGGCTGCCAAACTTGCGCCAAAACAATACGGTGATAAACTCGATGTCACTACCGATGGGGAGAAGATTAACGCGACTGTGCCAAACATTGTGGTGAATACTGCCTGCAAAACTGCGTTTGCTTCGAGTGAGAACGATGTAGATTCAGAGAAGAAAGGACAAGCCTAAGACCTATAGAAGTGGGTGTAAACTCCATACCGGATTGAATCCATCAAATGGTTGTACTGATCTATTGGGGTGTTGAGTGATTTGCCTGTCAAAGGATCCTTGGCCCACATATATTTTGTTTTCTCAATATGTAGGTTCTTGCTCGATGCGGTGTAGAACACATTATGTTCGTGAAGCTTTAATATTCCGGCATTGATAGATCCCTGACCTTTCCGAGCAGCATAAACCCGAAGTCCTAACCTATTTAGTTGCGCCACCATGTCAGGGTCATGCTCTGAGTAAATGTTTTGAGTAGTCGAATAGCCATTGGCTAAAAACATTTGCTTCAACTGGATAGGTGCTATACCTGGTGTGTAACATAATTCATGAACGTAAAGGTTATTGGCAACCCGACACAATTTAACTGCTGCTGTAGGGTCGTTAGTATATCCAAAGTCTAAACCATAAAAACAAGGCTCTTGCTTGGGCCACAAACTATCGTCAATCATCTGCCAATTGGGGAAAATCAACCCCTGTACGTTACCTGTCAACCCTCTTGCATAAACCTTCCACAACTCCACATCCTTGATACCCTCAATCTCCTTGTGCTGCTCATCGCTTAAGAATGGATTATGCCTATGGTCCGATATGTTCAGTTCCACACCCGGCTGACCTATTACCGATTCATGCGCCCAAAACTGCGCAGTAGGGTTGTAGTCAAGTATCGTTTTTTTCCTCGTTCTGATGTTAAGTTGCCAATACATCAGGTAAGGAATGCCATTCGCCTCGTTGATAAATAGGTAGTCACGCTTTCCGCTCTTTGCATCTTGCTCCGAATCGTAACTGGTGAATTCAATTAGCGACCCGTTGTTAAAAAGTATTGTCCTGTCTGATCTGTTCCAAAAGCGAACGAAAGTCCTGAGAGAATCCGAACCATTAAATATTGTCTCAGCGTCACGCAATGCACCCTTTTTTAAGTTGGGGATGTCCTGACCTACAACTGTAATGACTGAGCCGGGCTCCTGAATGGCCTTATAGTATAACCATTGTATTGTGGAATAGGTCTTGCCACTCGATGTTCCTCCCTGCAGCACGGTAATTCGTGCCGTGGATTCATTCAAGAACATAAATAAGGGAGAGGTATCAAACATAGTGGTCAGTTATCGTTAGAAGTCAGCTGAACCCAATCCCAATTCCCTTTCGAGAATCTTGATTGCTTGCTTCTTATCTAAAATACCGCCTTCCACCGCCTGAGTTAATGAGGCCACTATAGATTCAATTGCCTGCATGCCTTTCAACTTGTTCTCTTTCAGGATGCTCAAATGCTCAAAAGAACACATCAACTCCTCGTTAGGCTTCAATCCAAGAAATGGCGTAAGGGATTGTACAAACTTCTCAGCTTGAGGTATAATAGTATCTTGATAAGTTTGAACGATACCGGCCCGAAGATTTTCATAGGTCGTGTTGGTGAGGAATATTTGTGGGTTAATAGCATACGCATTACAAATAGCCACCAAATTGGCGTTTCTATCCTCAATGATCAACAGATCCTTTGAAGGTATAACCATGCTTTGAAACTTCACAGCTGTGTTAGAAAGCACAATCTTACGTTGGTGAGGTGAAATACCATAGTCTTGGGTGTACTGCTCCTCCATCTGCTTTCTATCCTCCGGAGATAGGTTGGTAGGTCCGAAACCTTCTTTGCCAGGTTCAGGAGATATAAGACCTAATGCACCTCCATGGTTGTAGATGGCATTGGTACGCTCATAACCTGCCTTAGTATTGCTCAATGGCCATTGAAGCGAAGCAATTGGAGACTTACCAATAATAGGGTTGTTGATGTCATTAATCCTGGTAAACATCACCTCGGAAGTTGGTAAAGTCATTCCCTTATCCATAAAAGTCATTCCACCTACAGATAGGGTATTGATGAAATGAAAGTATTGTACTATCCCTTCAATGCTGATTTGGTCGAATATCTTACCAGTTAAGTAAGGTTGAAGGTTGAATGCTGATATGTTCCAAAGGGCCATCGGTGTTTCTTTGCTTTTAACCTTATTTCTGTACATGAATTGATTGCCATATACGAGAAGTTGCTGCCGATATTCAATAAGCCATTGGTTCTGCGAGGCTAAACAATTTGGGTTATCAAGCAGTGGCAAAACAGGGTGATTTTCAATTATTTCCTTGGAAATCTTATCCCTAACGTAAATCTTCATGTTCGAGAACATCGAAGCATCGCGATCAATAACCGCCCGCAGTTCGGGTATGGTCATATACAACTCATAAAGGTTGACAATTGGAATCCATATAGGACCCTGTTGACCCAAAAGGTAAGAGTTGCTAAAAATGTTATTCCTTGAAAAAAGGCTTTGAAGGAATTTTGGTATAAACTTGTTCAGGTTGAGTGTAGTGTCGAGTGAAGCCATTTTAGGAACCCTTTCTGTAGGTTAACAAAAAATATTTCTCAAATGTAATTATATTCTGTAACAAATTATTTTACATTTGTAACGTTACTTTTGTTTATTGCATAAGAAGCAATCACAAAAAACATGAAAGAGACGATATATAAGTCATGCAGTTTGTCCATTAAGGACAAGGATTTGTCAAAGGGTATAGTTCAATTCTATGCTTCTACCTTTGGCACATCACCAAAGGACATGGATTCTGATGGGGACATCGTGATGCCAGGTGCATTCGCTAAGACCCTTAAGGAAAACAAAGGCAGACTAAAGCACCTCTACAACCATTGGAAGACCATCGGCACAGTTAAAGAGGCTGTTGAGGACGAAAAAGGGCTATTGATCACCTCTCAACTTGCAAAAGACAAAGCAGGAAACTTTTCTTCTGCTGCCAACGATGCGCGCATAGAATACGAAGCAGGCGTTATCACGGAACACTCCATGGGATTTCGCATTGTTAAATCAGACTTCATGGAAGACCCTGACAATGAGAACGTGAAATGTCAAGCGATTAAAGAAATTCGCCTTTGGGAAGTATCGAGCCTTGATAAGTGGGGTGCAAATGCCAACACTCCTACCGTTGGGATGAAGTCTTTAAACCACTCTAACGTAAAATCGCTCATTGACGAACTTGATGCGCTTAACAAAGCCATCGTTAAAAAATCGAGATATACTGAGCAAGAGATAATCAAATTGCTCAACAGATCCACTCGAATAAAGAGACACCTAAAATCACTCCAAGGGAAAGCGAAGCCGGGTAAAACCACTTCGGTGAAATCGGAGCCGATCAGTAGCATAGATTACAACTTTCTTTTGGACAACCTGAAAAAACCTTAAAAATGAAAAAGAAAACATTTCCTGCCTCATGGTTAGGCACCAAAGTAACCGCCCAACACGAATTTAATCGTGCTTATCGCACTGAGGGTGAAGAAGCAAAGAAACAAGCTGAATTGCTTGCTAAAGTAAAAGAAGCTGGAGCAGAAGGCTTTAAAGAGAAAGCTGCTGAGTTAGCTTCTAAACTTACTGCTTTGGAGGCAAAAGATGCAGAAGCGAGCAAATTGGTTGAAGCATTGAAAAACAATTTGGCTTTAGTTGAAGCTGAGTTGAAAGCCTTTAAAGAAAAAGGTGGTGAGTTAAGCCCATTGGCTAAGTCAATCAAGTCTCAAATCACCGAGCAACTTGAAGCTAAAAAAGCTGATTGGGAAAACTTCAAGTCAAAAACCTCTAATGGTTTTGGTTTGAAAATCAAGGCTGCATCAAACATGTTGGAATCTTCTAACATCAATTCGGTTGGTGCAACCAACTCTTATATTCCAAAACCTGACATCCGTCCTGGTTACATTGATTTGGTTCGTAACCTTCCATTGATCGAGCAATACGCTAATGGTGGTGCGACTTCATCTGCTTTGATGGTTTGGGTTGACAAGTACAACGCACAAGGAACTGCTGCTGCAACTGCGGAAGGTGTTTCTTTGCCTCTTGTGTCTGCTGCCATTAAAACCGAAACTACCCAAGCGGTATTAGAAGGTGCATACATCACCGTGTCATTGCAAATGTTGAACGACATCGACTTCATGGCAGCCATGATCGAGCAAGAGTTGATGTACAAGGTTAACATCCAAGTGGATAACGACCTTTTGAGTGCAACTGGTGGCGCAAATGCCTTGAATGGTATCTTGAACTACGCAGTAGCATTTACTTCAACTGCTATCGCAACATCAAATCCAAACAACTTTGATGCTATCCGCGCGGTGATTGGTCAACAACGTTCATTGAACTTCTACCCAACTCATGTGTTCATCAACCCAATTGATGCTGCTAACATGGATGTGGTGAAAGATTTGTACGGTCGCCCAATTGCGCAAGAGTACAAACAAATAGGTGCTGATGGTCAAGAAACCATCTTCGGTTTGAAAAAAGTTGAATCTCCTCAAATCGCTGCCGGCACTTTCTTGGTAGCTGACATGAGCAAGTTCTTTGTATTCAACTACGAAGCATTTGAGATTCAATACGGTTGGGTGAATGATAATTTGATCAAAAACTTGATCACCATCACCGGCCAACGTCGTTTGCACTCATTCGCTTCATTGAATCATCTGAATGCGTTTGTGACTGGTTCTTTTGCAACAGTTAAGGCTGCCATAGCACCTGCTCCATAATCGAATAGGGGAGGCTAAAAACCTCCCTTTTTTTACCAATAAACTAATCAATAACCTTAATAATTAATCAAAATGGCAAAAGAAATCAATCCCGAAAACGAAGCACAGTTGAAAAAAAACAATGTTGTAGAGGTAATCAATGGTCGTGACCTTGACGAGTTTACCTGGACTGCTGCTGCTGCTGACTACTTTGGAACAAAAGGCCAAAATGGTAAGACTGTTTCGCCTTCTATTCAGCACAAGGAAGGTAAAGTTGACTATGGTCATCCAATCGTAGTTGATAAGTTTGAAGCTGCTGGATGGGCAAAGCGTACCGGAAAAGAAATCCGTAAGCCTATGCCTGAGCCCGAAGCTACAGACAAATAAAATTTTGAACCAACCATTAAAAATCTAAAAAGCCAATGAAAAAGCTATTTTCTTTCTCGCTAATTGCCCTGTTGTTTATTTCTTTAAAATCCGTAGGTCAGAATAACACGAAAGGTTATTTCACCAGTACCTATGGTAACTATACCGATACCATCACCAATACAGGCAATAACTCGGTGTCAGTTCATTCTCAACATTTTGGAAGTACCGTTACTATCCAAGCAGTTTTGACCAAGATAAGCGGTACACTCGCTTATTCTGCATCACCAATTCAGTTGCAAGCTTCATTGGATGGTACCAATTGGTTCAACTTAGCAGGCGATAGTATTCACGTTGTTGATGGTGCTTCTGTATCAGGGATATTTGTCTTGAAGAATAACCCTTACAGCTACTATAGATTGACCTACACTGGTGCCGGAACGATGTCTGCAACTTTGTCGGGAACAATTTGGATAGATGCACCAAGCGGATTGACTGTTGGTATTTACCATCCATTGTCAACTTATGGTAATACCTCAGACACAATAACCAATACTGCAACTAATTACTTGGTTCAGCGTGTACAAGGTTCATATAAGACTGTTACCATTCAGCCAATAGTTGCCAAGATAAGCGGAACGCCTGCAGGAACCATAACCTTGCAAGGATCTGTTGATGGGATCAACTACTCTACTGTCTCAACAGCATATCTTTCCAATTTGGGAAACTATGGTAGTGGAGGAGCAGCGACATATTCGGTGACCAATACAACCACTCAATCAACTGGCTTTGTGGTTATCGGAAATCCATATCAATATTACAGATTAGCTTATGCCGGGTCAGGTACGATGTCATGCACGTTATCGGCAAACGTACTACCAAGTAGGTAATAATAACGGAGGGCAACGTCCCTATAGCAATATAGGGGAGGTGTTCGTGGCATTTCGATTTATGCGCCCTCTGTCAATGGGTAAAAACAAAAAGCAATGGGCGTATTAATTTCATCAGCAAATTTTACAGGCAAATGGGCTATTCCTAATCAGTCTTTTGGTGTTCTTGACCAATGGATCAATGATCGCGAGGAGGATTATCTTAATGGCCTATTGGGAGCTGCCATGTATGCTGACTTCAAGTCCACTTTGACAGGTTCACCGCAAGCACCGCCGCCTACTTCTGTAGGTTATTACGCGGTTTATAACCCTTTTGCAGTGGATTACGGATCAAAAATTTACAAATCTAAAGGGCTTGTTAAAATGCTCATGGGCTTTATCTTCTTTGATTACATGAAGGAGTTGAGGTTTAAAAACACTCAAAATGGTCAGGAAGTAGCCAAATTGGACACTGGCAATACTGTGCAAGTGGGAAATCTTTATAGCTATTTGAACGAGGCCACAAATACCTATCAGGCTATTCAGGCCTATATCCAAAACATTCACCCGGAGCAGTTCAGCACGACCATTGAGTTCAATGGTCAGTATAAAAGTGTGGGTATTTCAATATTTGGCTAATGAACTTGGAAGTAAGCAAATCTACCTACGAACTTTTGCAGCCAATAATCAATCAGATTAATGGCACTTGCAATATTACCGCAGTTCAGTCCAATGCTGATGGATCCTTCACCCTTTCGATTTGTAACACCCTTTGGGCCACCAATGGATTTATTGTTTCCATGCAGGGAAATCAATACACCATCGTTTCTTTCGTCCCAAATCAATCTATTACCGTTTTACCCTTAATAAGCGGAAATACCCCTACAATAGGCTCATTTACCCTTTACGCTCCTAAATTCTACCATGGCACTATCAATGCCACCCAAACCGACCTGTCGGTACCTGATGACACTTTCAATCGGGTAAATTACCTCGATAAATTACCTATGATTTGGCTGCATGAGCCTATTGACGAAACCAACAACACCTTAGCTAAACTGAGCCCTATAGCAAGGCAAGTGGCGTGTGAGCTTTGGTTCTTAGTGGACTATGACTTCACGCAAAGCAATGCCAACCATTACCAATATGCCATTAAGCCAATGAGAAACCTCATTGCAGCGTTTTATGAAGCATTAAAGTATAGCGGTGCTGTTGATGACAACCTTATTACAAATTTCATCACCACTGATACCCCATTGTTTGGTCGATATTCGGCCAGTGGCAGTAAAGGCAAGGATGTATCGGTTCAGATTTTTAATTCATTCGAGCTTTCTGGTACAAAATTGCAAATCACCGTTCCATTCTTAAGGTCCTATCTCAGCAATTGTTGTTAATTAATAACCCAATATAAGATGAAAAAAGGAAAAGTAAAGTTTTACAATGCTACTAAAGGTTACGGATTTATTATTGACCGAGAAAGCGGTAGCGACATTTTTGTTCATGCAACTGGCCTTTCAGTAAATCACATCCAAAAGGACGATGAGGTTTCCTTTGAAATTACTGATGGTAAAAAAGGAAAAAGCGCTACAAATGTACAAATCATTGAATAATATGGACCCAAAGCCAAGGCCATGCACCGGCTGTGGTAAACCAAGACAATAAAACTATGGAACACGCTATTGTTTGTTCGCTGATCGCCTGCGGTTTTGCGCTATTATTCGATTATTCCATGTGGCAAGGTAATATACTTGAATGGTATTTTGACCTGGTGAAAGGAAGGCCAATTGAAAAGGTCGTAGGTTTATGCCTACCATGCACTTACTTTTGGTGGAGTTGGATCTACGTAATCTGTGACTTAAACTTCAAAAACTACCTTGTCTTCTTGTTTTTTGGAGAACTCATTTTGGTATTCTATACCCTGATAAAATTAATTGCTTCAAAAAATTAAAGTGTAACATTTTATTTTACATTTGTACTACTGCGTCTTTGTTTTATAACTAAAAACCTGACCAAATGGCAAATCAACTATGTGTCTGCAACAACGGACTTTCTAACACCGGCCTTCCTGGCTGTGCACCCCTTCAACAAGTAGTCAAAAAAGTAATTTTCGTACAACTTGCATCTAATGCAGGTGTTTTGACATCTGTTGACCCAGGCACAACCTTGAATAAGGCTTGGATGACATTATTGTTAAACAATACTGACAAATCACAACGTTTTTTCCCAACGCCTGAGATCAAGAACGTAGATACCCCGAAGGATGCGCCAGTGTTCCAAAAGTTCAAAGATGATTCATCTTTGTTCGTGCGCGAATCTGTTCGTAAGTTCAAAGGTACTATCCCTGCTTGCCCTCCATTATACAAGGCTACACTTGAATCAGTACGTTGCAACAACAACACTGGTGTGTATCTTGTTGACATTGCAGGCAACCTAATCGGGTTGACGAACTTCTCCGACAGCAAGCTGTACCCAATTCCAGTGAACGCTCAGTCTATCGTGGGTAACGTTATTATGGGTAATGACGATTCAATTTCTTCAATCGATCTTGAATTTGAGTTCCCTGCTTTCGTTCAAGATGCTGCCTTGCGAATGATCACTGCCAATGCGTTCCCTGACTTTACGCCACTAACCATTGCTGGTTTGCTTAACGTAAATGCAACATTGGTTGGTTCAGTTACTGACACTCAGTTTGTGGTGAAACTAACAACTCCTTCTCCTGCTATGGACGTTCCTATCGCAGTTCAAGGATTGACAGCTGCGAACTTTGTATCAAGTTCTACTGCTGCCACAAGCAAGGTGTACGATTCTACTGACGCTACTGATAAATCAGTTACCGTTGTAGAAAACCCTGCCGGAACTTATACCGTGACTTATGCTTCTATCACGGGTAAAACATTGACCCCCGAGATTGTTGCTACAGGATATGATTGCAGCAATGCATTCAGCGGAATATCTATTGCTACTCCGTAATATTTAATTAGTTCAGCTCCATAAAGGGTAGGGCCATCACCCTACCCTTTATTATTAAATAATGTCGCTATGGGATGGTTTCAGGCAATTTTAAACAAGATAGACCAGTTTAACGCATTGTCGCTCTACGATGTGATGCAGAAGCTATTTAATGATGACGAGTTCACAGATTACATCATTTACCTAAATACCCAGGTGCAGCTCTACGAACAAGGTATTGACGCTACCGGCAAAAGATTGGATTCAGGAAGAAATGGCTATGCTCCATCGACCATACTGGTAAAGGAAGCGAAAGGTCAACCTGTTGACCGCGTTACTTTAAAAGATACAGGTGCGTTTTACGATTCTTTCAAATGCTACTTTATACCTGATGGAGGAGATGGGGCCATTCAAATTACGGCAGACACAATAAAGGAGCAAACAGACCTACTTGTTGAATGGGGCAAAGATATTATCGGGTTAGACGAGGATTCTTTGGCTCTATTGCGTGATATGGCCCGAACGAAACTATTAACCATTGTTCAATCACTAAAAGCAGCTGCATGACGCAAGAAGAAAAGATTAATCAGCTCGTTGAGCTCAACCTCCTTGAAAAGCACATGGAAAATATTGCTAAATACCTTAAGTCGTCATCTTATTATGATGTTAGAAGCGCTATTAAAAGGCGCAGGGAAGAGATTGAACTTTTGCCAGTAAGGGAGCATGAAAACCTAAGGACCAAATGAAAAAAGTTGTTAAAAAGCTTTTTGAGCGAGAAGAAAAAGGTATTGTTGAACCTCATTATGAAGGAATCAATGATCTCCCAATTTGGAATTGGTTTCAAATTCAGGAAACAAACGACCTGGGTTATTTGCTTAAGGTTCGCAGGAAAATAACCGCAAAGGAGGAAGAATACCTAAATACCATTATTGATAAGATTTCGGATGAGTACATTGACATCTATGGGATTTCGGACGAGTACAGGATTCAAATGCAGTTGCGCGCAGAAATTATGCGCATGAAGCTTGAATTTATGATTGATGGGGATAGGGCGCTTTTTACTTTTATACAGGTTAAGGAGGCTGAATTGAAAGCTTTATCAAATAAAACTAATTCGGCAAATAGTAATTCGTTGACAGTTTATGTGCGCAAGTATTATGGTGGTAATGTTGATTTTAAAGTTATGACCGTGCGAGAATTTTACGACACTTTGTTACAAATTCAAAAAGAAAGCAAGAAATGAGCGACATCATAAAGGCCTCGGACATATTTGATAGTGACATATTTACAAAAACAACTGAGGATGCGTTAAAGTTCCGTGATGCTATTGTGGCAAATGTCGAGGCGCTGAAAGAGTTGGCGAAATTCTATCAGCAGTCTCTCGCCAAGGTCAAATTTGTTGATTCTAAGGACATCAAGGATGCCAACAAGTTGATGAAGGAGGCAGCGGTGCTAATTACCACCTTGGAAAGGCTTAATAAGCAGTTGGCAGCTGCACAGGCGAAACTTACTGGCGAGATGAAGCTCACTACAGAGCAGCAGGCCAAGCAACGAGTTGAAGCAGCCAAGTTAAACAAGGATTTGAAAGATCAGGTAACAGCCACTACTGCCAATGTAGGAGCGTATCAAAAGCTTTCGGCTCAGTACAGGATTGCTGCTGAGGAAGCCAAGAATTTGGCGGTTGAATTTGGAGCTAATTCAGAGCAAGCAAGAAAAGCAGCTGCAGGAGCAAATGAATTGCGAGCTAAACTTGAAGCAGCCGAGCAGTCAGTGGGTCAATTTAACCGAAATGTTGGTAATTATAGCGGTGGAATACTTGATGCATGGAAAAAGACGGGTCTTTTCACCGTAGCAATTGAGGTACTTGAAAAGATCACGCGTACCTATGATGGTGTGTTGGAACTTTTGAATCTCAAAAGGCAAAAGGAAATAGCGTTAGATACCGAGGCAACAGCTAAGGAGTTGGTGCATACTGAGGCAGTTGAAGCAGGAGCTGCAGCTACTGAAATTCAAACAGCATCAAAAGAAGCCAATTTAGCGGTGACAGGAGAAGAAATTGCAGCAGATCAGGCACATGTTGCTGCCGAATCTGCCGATACAGCAGCGACGGAGGCGAATACTGCTGCCAACAAAGCAAATACCCTTTCAAGGCTTGGTGTTATTGGAGCTGTCGTGGCAGCAGCAGCGGTTATTTATGAGTTAGTTAAGGCATTTACTAAGACGCAAGCTGCGCAAGATGAGTTGGCTGCCGATGAAGCCTATTTGAAAGTCCTGAAGGAAACTGGCGGGCAAGCAACTCATGCAGCGGAGGCCATGCGGAATTATGTCAAAGCAATGCAGCAATTGGAGGAAATGGAAATACAGAACTTGCCCAAAATTGCCAAATTACAAGCCGAAGCCAAAGAAGCCAGGGAGAAAGCAGCCGAGACGGATGTAATTCCTGATAAAATTTCGGCTTTGAAAGAGCATAATGACAAGCTCGATGAAGCGTTTGAAATTGAGATTGAGCACTTACGGGCTGTTGCAGAGGAAAAAAAGAAACTTGCCGACGCGGATGATAAAGATAACATTGCATCAAGAGAAGCAAGAAAGGAAGCTGCCGAGGCTGAAAAGGCCGTTTTTGATGCTGAAAAGGAGCATGCTATGGCTAAAATGAAGACTTCAAAACAAATAATGCAGAATGAGTTGGAGATGCGTAAGGAGGAAGTGTCGATGGCTAATGAGATGGCAAAAAATAATATATCGCTCATTAAGGTAGAGCGTGATCAAAAGTTAGCAGCATCGAGGGAATCATTTGAGGAGCAATACAAAGAGTTGGTTGAGCAACAGCGTAAACTTGGTGATGCCGATGGAACAGATCCCAAGCATGCAACTGAACGTTTGGCATTGAAAAGGGCGCAATATAAGGCCGAGGCAGACATCAAAAGAGAGGCCGATGAAGCGCAAATAAAAGCTTTACAAAGTTTTTCTGACACCGTGCGTTCAATTTACGAGAAGGTAAGTTCAGAAGAAATAGAGATGATCAAGATTGCTGATGACAAGAAAAAGGCGCAAATTAATCAAGAATATGAACGGGAAATGGTTCAGATTCAAAATCAGGAGCGTGCTAATGCTGAGACGCGAAGGAATTTTTACAAGCTAAATGCCAAGGATAGGGCAGAGCAGGAAGCCAAATTAAAGGACATAGAAACAGCACTTGCAGCCGAAAAGATTGAGGCCGAAAAGAGAAAGACCAATGCCATAATTCAGGTTGATGCAGATGCCCTTAAGAGGATCAGGGATATTGAAAATCAAATGGCCAATGAAGGACTGCAGCAAACTTTGAAGCGCACCGAGCAGCTCGAAGCGCTTGCCGAAAAGAAGACTAATAAAGATGCAAGCGGTGGTGGTGCATCTGCAAGTACCTTAAAAAATGACATCAATCAGCAGGAAGTCCTATTTGAGCAGGAAACTGTAAACAAAAAGACCATTATTCGACAACAATACTTTCAGGACGAACAAAAGATTAATGAGGACCTCACTATTTCCGAGGAAGAAAAAAACGAAAAGATTCTTGCACTCAATCAAAAGCTTCAAGATGATTTGGAAAATCTCGACAATGCTGAACTTAATAAAAAGGAGGAATTTGAGCGTAAAAAGTCAGAGATAGTAAAAAAAGAGTTAAAAGAGCAGGCTGACGCGGTAATAAACTTCACACAAGAGGCATTGCAACGCAAGAACGCGTTGGAGGAGGCTCAACTCAATAATGATCTTGATATGCGCCAAAGGAACATTTTACAGCAACAACAGCTCGCTGAGGCAGGCTATGCCAACGACCTCGCCTTTGAAAAGGCAGCAGCAGCAAAAGACGAATTGAGAAAGCAACAGTTAGCTAAAAAGGAACAACAGCAAGCTAAGGCACTTGCCTTCTTGAAATTGTTTGCCTCCTACGCTGAAAAGGAGAATCCCGACCAAGCTTTGGCAAAAACACTTGTGCAAATGGCAATTGCAGGAGCGATTGCCGGATCATACAAAGATGGTATTGAAGGTATAGACGGACCAGGTACGGAAACATCCGATTCAATCTTTGCCAGGCTTTCAAAAAACGAATCTGTAGTAACTGCTGCCGGTACCAAGTCTAATCCGGGTCTTCCTACCGCTATGAACGAGGGTAGGGTAGATGAATATTTTGAGCGCAACTATCTGCCAAAATATTTGGGAATGCAGCCTGGCAGTTTTGGACAAAATGTGTCCAATTCTATACTAATACACCAGGTGGCTACTATGAACGAAAAGCTTTCTAAGATTGAAAAAGCATTGAGCAACCAACCGAGGGTTGAATACCATGTCGATGAAGCACTAAATGCCGTTAAGAAAATCACTCAAAACGGACTTACCCGCATGGTTAAAGCTAACCGAAATGGTTCAAGAAACAATTTGATATAAAACTATGATTCAAACGAACTTCTATATATCCGGCTCCCTTGTTAACCCACCCCAAAATGCTTCAGAATTGGGTGTAGAGCTCAATTATGGCAAAGATCAGTTCCCAGGTGCTAATACCGTTAGTATAACTGATTTTACATGGGTCCGCGAAAATTATGACCTATTGATGGGCTATATACAGGCTGGCTTGACTGGCGATGTCGGAATAACAGAGGCCCCACCATTTAGAATTGATTTGGTCAATGAGGGAGTGACCCAAACAATATTTAATGGATACTTGGATTTGACACAAGTGAAAATTGTCGACAGGATTTCTATCACAGCAAAGGCGGTATCTCACGCCACTGTAGATTGGATAAATGCAGTACAAAATTCGTTCACATTTGAATACCTGGCATCACTGCAACCTGGTGATTCAGGATATATTTCTCCTGATATGTATCAGTTCATGCCTTATGTTAACTCCCAAGTGCCAAACTATGAGCAGGCAGCTATCGCAACGTTGATGATATTTTCGGTCACCGAAGCGATAGGTAAATCTATTCAGGATATTGCTGAACTTACAATTGACGCAGCGAACCCATTTACTACAGTTAATGCTATTCTAAAAGCCATTATCAAGATTGCTTACCTGATAGTTTTAATTGCAACTCTCATTAAGCTTATTGAAGATACTATAAAGTTCATCGTGTCGCCTGTAAAATACCATGCTGGCATGTACGTACGTGATTTGATGGCGAAGGCCGTTGAATATGTTTCTGATAGTAAAATGCAGTTTGTTTCTGACATTTGGGCGCCAGGATCTCCGTATTATAACGAATTTATCATACCTGAAAAATTATACAATCCACCTACCGCTGCCGACAATTCAATACTTGGATTCCTTGTTCCTGACCCTAACGAGCAAGTTGGTTGGTTCAAAGGCACTTGGGGAAAGCTACTCGACGCTATGAAAGCGAAATACAATGCCAAAATAGTAGTGGTAGCTAACCCTGATGGTTCGGGAACTGTCAACTTTGTGCGTAAAGATAAGAATGCATTGCCTCCTTCATACCAACTTCCTGACATATATGAGCCGGAATACACTTACAACCTTGACGAGCTTAAGGCCAATTATCTGATTCAATTCCAAATTGATTCTACCGACATGAATACTGAGCAAAACTACCAAGGAACGCTCTATCAGGTAGTGACAAGCCAAAAGAAGGTTAATTATCAACCTTTTGTGACCCTTAAAGACCTCGATACTATTGATATACCATTTGCGCGTGCAACCCGAAAAACCTCATTAACCCTTCCCGAAACGCTTATTTATGACTTTCTTTTGGTTTTTGATAGCTTCGACAACATTCTTGTTGATGCCGTCAATGTATTGATAGGGGTAGTAAATGCCATTCTTGGTTTCTTGCGCAAGGTAATAAAGGTTCTTAAGTGGATAGGTATTAACCTCAATTGGAAGTTGTCTAACGTGCCATACCTTGCTTCAAGTAATCTTGCCGGAACAGTTGAAAATAGGCTCAATATGATGTTACTTTCAGCGGACCATTTCAACGTGCCAAAGGTGCTCATTCTTAATCCTGGTTCTTCATACAAGTACAATAAAATTGATCCTTTGAACGATGTTTTCGAGACCGCGCAGGCGCATTGGACTTTATTCCATTACGTTGATTCTTTTATTCCTGCACAACTTAACCCTGCTTACGCTGATCGCCCGACTGGAAACCAATACGTAATCAAAAATTTCAGTAAAGTGCCGTTTGATTGGAACGATTTTTTGCAAGTGTTGACCAACAATAGGATATACGATGCGAACGGTAATATTGCCGTATTGGAATCTTTGAAATACTATCCCGACACTGCAAGCTCAGGAGGCTTTGCGGAAATTAAGGTGCGATTCCCTCAAATTTACACGCTCAATCTTCAAGAATCATTCATTAACCCAACCGGACAATAACCTATGAACCCAAATTTGAAAAAAGACATCCAAGCCATGCTAAAGGGGCTTAAAAGTATTGCAGCAGAATTGCCAAAAGCAATTGAAAAAGGCTATGAGAACCACCCCGATAAGGATGCCTACTTAAAAGCATTGAAAGACAGTAATATAATAGAAAAGTCGCGCGAGCATTTGCAGAAAATTACCGAGATGCATGAGCACTTAAGCAAAAGAACCAAATAGGTTAAAATTACTTTTGTAACATAAATTATTACATTTGTTTTCATGGCTGCCAACCCAATACAACTGATTTCACAGAACTTCTACAAGGAGCTTTCTTCTGCACCTGTAAATTGGCTATTGGCAAATGCAGGCGATAAGATAAGGGTTGAAACGACCTTTTCAGTTGCCGTTTACGCCATGAGCGATTCCAATAATCAATTTATCTTAAACAACAACGATGGATATATTGGTGCAGGGTGGATTCAAGACCCTCAAAATCAGTTTGATAATTTCAATATTGGTGATTCGGTTACGCTTTACGACTATACCACCAATGCGGAATTATTTGCAGGCACTATATTAGCAAAGGCCGATGACGGAAATATTCAACTGAGCGCAGCGATAGCCTCTACCCCTGCGGGTACGCAGTCGGGTACGGTTGTTTTGTCTTTGGCTACACCGATTACGGGCATCAAGTATCATTACAACATGATTACTAATTCCGCATCTGACACCTTTACCAGTATGGTCGATGGAGTAAGTGAACAAGTCATTGTTGCTCGAAACAAATTAGTTACCGACACTACAGCAACCGCTATGGAGGCTCTTGGTGCTTTGACATGGCAAGATGGTCAAGCCGGTTTTGTCACTCTTCCATTTGGTGGAGGTTCTGCTGTTCCGGTAGCTACGATTCAGGGCGTTTCAAATAGTACATCACCGATATATACGAGCACTTTCAAAATTGTGCATTACACCAAGGTGTCTCCCTACCTGTTATACAACATGACGGTACCTCCTTATACAGATACGAATTGTTTGAAATTTATCACCAAGATAGATGCATTGCAAGCGTATGATAATCCAAACCTGATCTATACGACATCTTTTGATTCAGTAAACGGGAATGTTGGATGGGAAAATGAAAATTTCACTACAGGAAAGACTAATTATTCAATTTCCAATGTAACATACACTAATAATGCTCAGACAGTAGGCGCGCTTATATTGAATTCAAGCGAAACTACCCTGACATTTAATATTAACAATACTGTTGACGTTCCATTTTCAAATAACAATACTCAGTTTGTTCTGAATTTCTTTAAAGTTCCTGCCGATGCTTCAGAATACCAAGGTACAGGAAACCTGATGGATGTTAACTTTCTTTATGACAGAGTATTGCAAAAGGTTGGTTCTTCTGCTGTCAATGGAGACAATTACGGAGGAACTTACCAGGTCCTCAAAAGCGTTTCAGCTACCTATGTGAGTGCTTCACAGATTCTCGTTACTGCTAAATTCGATATGAGCGCAGCAGTTTTAGCAGGGTTTAATGCATCATCACTCCCTCAATATAAACTTACTGTAATCACCCAAAATTACAGCAAGGCTACTAATGTAAGTGATTTGGTTACTTTGGTGGTGGATTCCCAACCTTTTACTGTCGTGACATCGGATCCTGGCATGATTGTGATTGACAACACCACATTCCTGCGCCATCCCGAATTCAATCCAACAACCGAAGGAGTTGTAGTTGGTAGCGAGGTGGGTGGGTCTTATGCTACCCTCACAGTAAATGCTTCATATCAAGCATCGGCATGGAGTGGATCGGGAAGCATCGGTCTATTCTTAGACCCCGTTAGTCCTACATTTTATTTTGGAGCTGCACGCTCCTGGACTTCTGCAACGCACACTAATTTGGATGATGCGATGAATGACATAGTGGGGCAGATGAATACCTCTTCCGGCTCTACTTTAGCGAGTTACAACGCTGCCACGCATACTTTATCAATTCAAGCGCCTGTTAAAGGATCTGCATGGAATGGCTGCTACATAAACATACCGGCATATTCCGTGTCGATAAGTTTTGGAAGCACTTATTTCAGCGGTGGCGTTGATCCTACTTATACAACATTTGATACTTACCCCGAAGATGAAGTTGTAGCTTGTTCTACCTTTTATGTTGAAAGCAGCGGAAGGACTACCGACACTATCATTTTGCAAAGCATTAATGCCAAGGTCGTAGCTACCAACGGTTCAAGTACGTTCGAGCTGGACCAATTCACAATGTCGTTATCGGGCTATCCACTTATTGGCTATACGCAACAATTTGATGCACAGGTAGCAAGGGCCTTTCACGTGCCGGCAGATTCTATAAGGAAATTTATAGAAATAAAGCGAAGAAACGACCTCGACACCGGTACTCGTAAATATTTTTCTTCCAACTACCCCTTTATGATCCGTTGGGAAACTTGGGTTCAAGTTCTTGGCGTTGATCCTTCATTCTTCAATAGCGCACTTCCTAACAATGGTTTTAATGAATGGTGGTATCAATATGGACAAGCAGCAGGGTGGGGGATTGAATATCAGCTGACTCTTAAAGCAACAGAAAACGGAACTGCGCAAACTTATGCGACTTCTGTGCCATTTAACATCCACAATTACCGGAGCAATTCTGCTTACACGGTGAAAGAAGCACTTACTTTTGATCCCAACGGCACCACGCAGCTCGTGACAGGTGGCAGCACCAATGTTACAATTGGAGGTCAACTATACTATACCGTTTTCACAAAGCAGTTTTTGTATAATTACAAAAATACATTGGCTGTTGCCATTTTTACGAAAACATCGCTTCCGGCAAACGTTACTGTTGTGCTTAGGCTTGAAATTTGGCAACAAGGCGGAATCTATGGCATACGAACATTTTCAAGCCGTTGGCAAGGCGATTCTGATACATGGTTTCTCTCGGTGGACCAGGTGAACTATCCTAATAAGGTAAAGCTGCAGGCATTTGGAAATTCTATCGTTGCTACTGCGCTAATAAACGCTTTGGCCTTACCTCAGAATATAGCTTCTTGGAAGTTGTCGGCTCGTATTTACGAAATTACAAATGGCCTTGAAACTGATGATGGCGTTCCGATTTTGAATGATAATGGAGTTCAAATAACTGTTGACTGATCATGATTGACGGAGAGGTAACAAGCAACCAGGCGTATTCCATTTTGAGCAATCCCGTTATTGGCTCAAATACTCCTTCTATTCCTGCAAATCCCTTGCCGGGATGCTGCACCGACTATGTAATCCGGGTGTTGGCTGATTCTACTGGCAATGTGCTCAATAACGATAGTTCGGGATTTTACGAGTTCTTTGACCCGATCGTTACAAATGTAACGATGGCATTACAACAATGGAATGGAAGTTCATGGGTGACAAAGGCAAATTTGACCGATAACACGTACGGAATTTGCTATCCATTTGGTGCAAATAAGAACTCTGTAGGCCAAAATATCGTAGGGTATCAGGTGAATTGGGCGAATGTGCTTGCCGCAATTGGAACGGGAGCGTATCAAATCCAAATGACAGCTACCATACCGGTTATTGGCAATCAAGTTATCACATCCAATGAATATTGCCTGCAACCCTATTCGCAACTGCTTGCTAATGGTACCGTTAGGCTCGAATGGTGGAATTCAGGACAAATAGGCGATTCGGTTAATGATACCAATGTGAGAGATTTTGGAGCGTTATCGCTGTATAACTCATTAAGGGTGCGTGGGTACTTTGGGTACCCAAGTTCTGACTACAAGACCAATGAGACGCAATTGAACAATGGTCAGTTCTTATTTGTGGAGGATGAGCAAACCCCCATATTTAGTATGGAGTTGGTTATGCTGCCGGCTTTTATGCACGACATTTTAAGGACCGACTTCATGCAGGCCGATTCAATGTGCGTCACAGATTACAATATGCTAAATCCGATAAATTACACGCAAAAGTTCTTAAGGAAGGATTCGGGATACAAACCGCAATGGAATATTCTCCAAAGTGATTTGGCCTCGGTTGAATTGACCTTTAGACAACAATTTAATAGGTTCCGTAAATTCAGAAATTGAGTGTAAAAAAATAAGTTACATTTGTAACAATAGTTTAAGTCTTTGGTAAATAAAAATTACCCCGATGAAGAAACTTTTGTCACTTGTCTGCCTCGCGTTGCCTATGCTATTGTGTGCGCAGTTGAAGGTTAAACAAATTCCTATTGCATCCTCCGACAGCCTCACTCACTTTGTTCTGATAGATGATACAATTACAGGTCAGGGCACCAAGATAATATCACTTCAAAACTTTCTCAAAGCCTATGGATCCTATACAAATGGTTACGTTTTGGGCATCAATTCAGGAGTGCCTGCATGGCAAAGCACCTCTTCCCTCGAAGGTCCTACCGGAGCAACAGGAAGTACAGGTTCTACCGGAGCTACCGGAGCAGCCGGAGCGACTGGCAGTGTGGGAGCAACTGGTCCAACTGGCTTAACAGGGGCTACAGGAAGTAATGGAAGTGCAGGAGCAACGGGAGTAACAGGAGTAACAGGAGTAACAGGAGCAACAGGAGTAACAGGAGCAACAGGAGTAACAGGAGTAACAGGTGCAACAGGAGCGACTGGCAGTGCCGGAGCAACAGGTGCAACAGGTAGCGTTGGAACGTTGACTACTACCGGCTCATCAGGTGCTGCTACATTGGTTGGAACAACTTTAAACGTGCCTAACTATACACTTGCAGGATTGGGTGGCATAACATTGACATCATTAAGCGCTACGTCGCCTTTATCGTACAACAATAGCACAGGTGCTTTTAGCATTGGAAACATCCCAGTAACCAACCTCAATAGCGGCACAAGTGCGAGTTCAACAACTTTTTGGCGTGGTGATGGCACGTGGGCAGCACCTACTTCAAGCGGATGGGGATTGACCGGTAATAGTGGAACAACAACAGGAACAAATTTTATTGGTACTACAGATAATAATGACCTAATGTTTAAGGTTAACAATAATTTTGCTGGTCTTATTTCAAATAGCAACACTTCTACCGTTCTTGGGTATGGAGCAGGCAACCCTGATGCAATTGGAGTAACAGACAATGTATTTATAGGTTATTACACGGCTTACCAAGCAAATAATTCAAGTGGAAGAAACGTATTTGTCGGTAATGAAATAGCTTATACCAACACCTTAAGTGGTGAAGAAAATACGGCAATAGGGTCAAATGCATTAAAAAGTATATCAAGCGGTAATGACAACTGCGCAATGGGTAGATTTGCATTATTAAGCCTTACTACAGGTAACAACAACATAGGAATAGGATATGCTACTTTGTCTTCAAGTACAACAGCATCAAACAATACGGCAATCGGTACAGATGCAAACTACAAACTAACGAGTGGACATGATAATGTTGCTATCGGGGATAATTCTGACTATTACAACCAAACAGGTAGCTACAACATTTCATTGGGAGAAACAGGCAATAGTTCATATACAAACAACTCTTATACGTTTGTTGTAGGTACGAGCGAATACGTTACAGGTGTAAACATGGGTAACATCGGCAATGGTTCAGGTACTATGAAAATGGGTATTAACCAACATACACCAACCGCAGCACTGCACGTAACAGGTACTGCAAATTCAAACACAACATACGCATTACGAGCTGAGAACAGTTCATCTACCGGATTGCTAATTGTTCGCAATGATGGCCTTACAACTTTAGCAACAGGTATAATTCACCAATACGTTCAAAAATCTGCATCATACACACTGGCGGCTACTGATTATTATGTGGAAAATACATCAGGTGCTAATACATTTACCTTGCCTACTGCTGCATCAGTTGCAGGGCAAACGTATATCATTTTAAATTCAAGTTCATCAACAATAACAATAAATACTACTTCGTCCCAAACAATAAACGGTGCATCAAGTGTTACCGCTACGCAATATGTATCAACAAGACTTGTATCTAACGGAACAAACTGGCTAACATTCTAAACTTATGAAAAAACTATTATTCATTGCATTTCTTCTGCCATTGGTAGCAACTGCACAAATTACTACAAAGCGATTGGATTACGATACTACAAAAGCGCTTTACAATCAGCTGACCATCCGTGAATGCCATATAATTGGCGAACAAAAATTTATAAGGGTTGTGTATAGTGTTGATTTAGTTAATTCTAAAGGCGTCAATGTCTATCAGGGAGATGCCCAAGCGTACACTCGCTACGGCACAAAATACGATAGCCTACAAGCTTCACAAGTTGGCCAATTGTTATTTGGATTATTTCAAAACGATGCTTCTAAAGTTGATAGCGCAAAGAATGTATTTAGACTACTTCAAACTCATCCATAACATGAACTGCATCGACAAATACAATTCACTGAAAGACCAAATTAAGAATGGAGATATAATCCTGGTGCGTGGCAATGGGCTGCTTTCCAATCTGATCAGTTGGGGCGACAAAAAGAATGGTAAAAAGGCATTTTATACCCATGCTGCTGTAGTTTATATTACCAAGCAAGGCACAAAAGCTCTTGCCGGCATAAATGACCAGGTTGAGGTATTGGAATCCGAGGCGCATGGTGTTAGGCCTGACTTCATCAACGAACTATTGACTGGCTGCGTAAATTTCTGCATCGTTAGATCTGTGAATCAAAACAAGGTCGATTTAGCAATTTCAAGGGCTTTTGACTTAGGGAATGCCGGTTTGCCATATAACTATGGAATGCTGTTTCAAATACTGCTAAAGAACAAATTAGGCATGAATGTAGGCCTTGGGAAAAAGGGCACCGAGATTTGTTCGCAGTTTGCTCGTTTTGTCCTCCAACAAGAAGGTGTTACTTGCTACGATAATTACCCTGATGCCTCACCACAAGATTTGATTCGCTTTGCAGATCCTTCACAGGTTCAAATTTTGTTTGACGAATCCACTAATACCAAATAAGATGGTTATCAGTTTAAGCGAAATTGGCCCATTTTTAGTTGCTTTTGGAGCGATCCTTGGCGTTTGGGTGCGTGCAGAATTATCTATTTCAACTTTAAAAGAACGGACCACTAATCAGAAGGAGGCCATTTCTAAGTTGGAAAACACTCATGTCAACTATCAAAAGGAAACGAAGGAGACCGTGGACAAAATTTACAAAACGCTTGATGAGATAACCAAGCAACTTTATACAACGCGCACAAATTTTAAATGATATGAAATTAACACTGGTAAGTCATACTGAAACTGAAAATTCAACAATCAGTGATTTATTCATTGATGGCGTTTATGAATGTAAGATCTTGGAGCCTACTTTCAGGGGCAACGACAATTCAAAACACGTAGAGCATAAGACGGCTATTAATGAAGGCGATTATAATGTGGTTGTTGATTATTCAGAGGCATTTAAAAGGCTTCTACCACATGTTTTGGCTGTAAAAGATTACCCGTTTGGGCCAGTGACGGTCAACACTGCAGGGGTTAGGATCCATTGGGGTAATTACCCGAAAGATACGGAAGCATGTTTACTTACCGGCAAGACCGAAGGCGTTGACTTTGTTGGCAATTCGGTTATAGAATTCAATGCATTATTTGACAAATTTCAAAATGTAATTGGGCGAGGCCAAACAATAACATTACATATTGACCGCACTAAAATTAAAAGTCCAATAGCATGATCAATTACATCTCAATAGGATTTGCAGTTGCATTTACAGTCATTGTTGCTGCAATTATCTATGTGTCAAAAGTTTTCAACGATTACGATAATGTTAATTAATTGACGTATGGAAAAAAGAGAAAAAATTTATTCCGTATTTTTTTTAGCAATTGTGGGCATTTTGTTTTTGCTTTTTATTTCTGTAGTTCTTGGTTGCACACCTGGTAGGCGAATTCGCAATGGGCAAATGACAAGAGGAGAGCAGTACAAAGAGCAGTTTTTGAATGAATATGAGCAGGGAAGAATCTCTAAGGATGAATACCAATATTTAATGACAAGTTTGAAAGACCTCGATAAAATGTAATCTCTAACCAAATAAATAATAAAATGACTAAAAAGAAAGTAAAAGCAACAACACCGGCACGAGTAAGAATCTCTAAGAGTGTTCTCGATGCAAAAGATGCACGCATCAAAGAATTGAGCGAGTTAAATGAAAAGTCAGCAATCGTCTTTGCTGAACAAAAAAAGGAAATTTCACTTCTTAAGCAAGATTTTAATGCCGATCGTGCAGACAACAGGCCAAAAGAAGTCCTAATGAAGCTTGAAACACATAAAGCACCAAGCAGAAACCTTATGGTCAATGTTGATTTAGAGATTATTGCCAAGACTAACGGAATTCAAGACTTGAAACAATTAACGCTTGCTGAAACCAAGAAGTTGACATTTGTTCTTAAGAATTTGTTTCAGGAGTTGAAAGCTTATGGAGAATAATTTAACCATTTAATACAAACCATATTATGAAAATCCAATTAGCAAGCAGAATCAAAGCAATTGCTACGGCAGTTGAAAAGGAAGTTGTGGTACTTGAAAACACCGTTGAAAATGTTGTGGTGCCATTTTTAGTTAATACCGAAAAGGCGCTTTTAGGACAGGCAACTCCTTCTACAGGAAATGAAGCAGAAGATTTGTTCTTGGAAGGTGTTCGCATTGCGAGTGGTATTGCAAAGCTTCAAGGTGACACTAACGCAATTAATGCAGTTGCCGAAGCCATAGCAAATGCTATTTCCGATGTCAATGCAGTTAAACAGGTTGTTGCACCTAAAGCCCAGTAATCATGAAAAAGATTGAAAGCGAATTCCTTTCTTTATCAAGGAATCAAACCATCAAGACTATCGTTTTTTCTGTTTTAAGTGCAGTAGCAACTGCAATTTACACTTGGATAGGTCAGAACCATTTCCCAAGTTCACAAGCCGATTTAATGGCTATTTGGAGCAATGCTTCCCACGTTGGTGAAATTACCTTCCTTGGGTTCTTGATTTCTGATAGTAATGGCAAAGTAACTTTGCAAAGCTTCATTGACCTATTTAAGAAGATTCAAAATGATCAGGTCCAGGTGGAGGCCTCAAATGAACCTCCATTACCTGAACCCAATCCTGTTGACAAACCCAACCAACAGCCTTGATGAAATCTAAAGCCCTGCCTAATCAGCAGGGTTTTTTATTTGAAGAAATCGTAGTTTAATGCTTTCTGTGCCGATTCAAGCTTACTCAACCTTATGTAGGCCCTAAATGTGTTAATCTTCTTCCATCCTCCCATGTCCATGACAATTTTGTCGGGAGCTCCCTGAAGATATAAGTTAGTGGCTCCTGATCGTCTCGCGGTGTGCGTGGTGATGAACTTGTATTTAGGTCGAGTTAATCCGTTGATGCTTATCATTTCCTTAATGCCGGCAAGCTCGCCAATTTCTTTAAGTTTCCAATTCGCTTCATAGTTTGACGTGGGAGGAAGGTCAAAATCATACTTTTTCAGAATTTCCAAAGCTTTCGTGCTCACTGGCACAATTGTTTCAGTTTTGGTCTTTTCAGACCGCATTTTCATATAGAGTTGTCCATCCTGTGTGTAAAAGTTCTTTTGGTCGAACCGCAGCGAATCTCCAAAACGCAGCAAGAAGTAATACTGGATCAAGAATCTATCCCTTTCAGTCTGCAAATGGTCAAAATTTGACAAGTCAACATTTGACCAAAGTTCCATTTCAGATTCATTCAAATAGATTGAATCAGTTTCTACTGTCGTCTTTTTAAAATACTTTTTTTGGAATTCATTGTTTTTGCTTACCCCTGCATCCAAGGCCATGCGCATAATTGCCTTGATGGCTTTTATATGGTTTCCTACGGAGTTTTCATTCAATCCTTTGACCTGTTTGTCATTTCCATTGGCATCCTTTTCAATTCGAGGTGTTCTGAGGTAGTTTGTATAATCATTAAACCAATTTTGATTGATGGTATTAAAATCGGTCGGCTTTCCATATTTGTTGATGGCATTGAATATCTCTTTGTATTTTTTATAGGTTCCAATTGCTCTTACTTGCTTCCCTTCGAGGCAGTCGTCCAGGAATTTCTGATAAAATGTTTTGAAGGATTCAACACCACCTTTTCCCAAAAGTTTGAAAATATCTGCTGCAGGGGTGTTGGGATTATCAAGGCAAAGTCTTTCGACCTCATTTCTCAGCTCAATCAGTTTCGAGTTTAATTTTATTGCGTTGGGCCTTGTTTCCTTAAAACGTCCATGTTGGGCATCCCAATCCGATTTTTGTACGGTATATTCGGTATTGTGGAACGCCTTACCGTTGTGGTTAAGATATAGCCTAACCTTATAGCCCTTCTTTCCGGGGGTGTCCCTGAGAAAAAATGTTATGTTCATTTGGTGGTGATTGGTATTGTTTCCGTTACCAAATTTAGAATAATTGGTAACAGATTGGTAACGAAACGCACATAATGCGAATAATTGAGCCTAAACATTCCTAAGTTGTCAATTTGGTGAAATTCGCGCCAGTAAAGCAAAAAGCCCCTAAAATAGGGGCTTTGAGACATTTTGAGAGCGGACCGGACGGGACTATGTTTTGTATTGATAATCAGGCTATTGTATGTAATTGGTAAAAACATTGAATGGTCTTAAATTTCCTGAACACATGAAATTTGAAAAATAGGCAATGATGCACATAAATATGGTGCTATTAATTGCATAGTTTTGTACCAAACTTTATTGGTTTTGGTTACCTTTTGGGCACTCACCCAGTTTCTGCACTTGAAACGAAAACTTATATGAAAATTCAAAAATGAAAAATTCTAATGATGTGGCAAAGTGTCTTCTAACACTTTCGAGACCTGAAACAGGGGATGTTGTTTCCAATTTAAAACTGCAAAAGTTATTATACTATTGCCAAGGATTTCATTTAGCAATTTTTGGCACACCGCTTTTTGAAGAGAAAATTATTGCTTGGCAATACGGACCTGTTGTTCCGGAGACATATCACAATTATAAAGACAATGGCTCTGGTGTAATTACACCTCCTTCTGATTTTGACACTTCTGTTTTTTCAGAGGACGAATTTGGTTTAATTAAGGAAGTTTATGATGTTTATGGTCAATTTTCTGCTTTGAAATTGATGAATATGACACATGAGGAAGCTCCCTGGAAGGAAACGGCAATTTCTGATGAAATAACCCATGAAAAATTAGTCAATTACTTTAAGCGTTTAGTTAATACTGATGGGGAAAAATAGGATTAAGCAACCCCATTCTTTAAGTCGAGGATCAAAGATTTCCGTAGATTCTATTACAATCGAAAACTTAAAGTACCCAGTATTTTGTTTTAAACACGTTCACAAAGATCATGGAATAGGAAATTGCACTGATGATGAAAAGAAGTCTTTGCTTGAGAAAATATTCCAATTAAGCCAAATGGATTGGCAATTAATCGAGTATTCGCCAAGGCATGGGTCTGGAACTGAAAAAATTAAAAGAAGTAGTTTAAAAGTCAATCCGCCTACTTTTATAACAGAGGATGTTGATTATTTATTAGCATTACGATTTGATGGTTTAAAGCATCCAATTCATCGAAACTGACCTTGTCTTTTATCAAGACGGTACTTTGGGCTGCATACTTTGCCCCATTTAAGAACTCCCTGTAGGCGATTGCTCCATGTTCTCCAGTTAAATAAATGTTCCTTCTCTTTGAAGCTTCGTTTTCGATTTGTTTTTGTGTTGTCGTTTCCATTTGATTGTTGTTTTTGGTGATTGTTAGGTTAATTGTTAAAATGGTAAAGAGTTATTTAGGTCTTTGATAATAAATTTTTGACAGGTTACCGATTGGTACGGTTCGAAAATTACAACTTCCTTTTGTGTTAATTCCGATAGCCTTCTGGCTTCGTTCAAGGCTGATTGATAGTTTGAATGTTGAAATTGTGGCATCCTTTCTCCGACCACATAAACTAAATAGAATTTTGTCATGGTATGTAGTATTTAATGTTTAAACTTTCTTTCTATCCACTCGAATATTGAAATGCCGATAATGAATACTGTGAATATTACTGCGATGCACATCACTATTGACATCATCGTTGATTGTGGGCTTTGTTGGTAGAGTGTTTCCATTGGTTAAAAGATAAATAGTGGTTCGAGTGGATTAAAATATTCTTTAGGCTTGCGACCCATTTTTTTGCGAGCCTTTTCAATTCCCAATATGCGGTACCTGGATGCACCGATGTGCTGAATGAATCGCTTGTTTTTTAAAAAGGCAATACGTTGGCTTAAATTTGACGAGGTGAGGTTTATTCCTTGTTCGAGCATGAAACTCTTTATCTCATGCAAAGACGCTCCTAAAGGCTTTGTTTCAAGAAATTTCAGTATTAACTTTTGATTTTCGACATTCTCGAACTTTGTGTATGTTCCCATGCGCTTATTTGTTAAGTTTTGAATACTTTGCCGAAGGTTTATATTCCCCTTGCATTATCTTTTCACGGATGCTGACTATATCATCCTCGGTTATATGCCATCTGTTATTAATCTTGTATGAAGATTTCAGAAGGCCGGCACGCTTCATGTTCAGGATGCATATAAAAACCGAATTGGCTTTGTAGATCAATCCCATGCGTTCCAGGGCTTCCTGGGGGCGAAATATTTGCCTGGATATTTGGCTTTGGTTTAATGTTAAGGTTGCTGTTTCCATTGAAATTATTATTTGGTGGTGCTTGTTAATTGTTCGTGCTTAAATTTTCTGAACTCCTCGAAATCCATTTGCTTACCGTTGACTTCCACAAAGCGAACCAACGCTCCATCTTTCATGGTCAGTTTATCCCATTGTTTGAAAATTTCTTGATCAAGCGAATAGGTTGGGTTTGCTTTGGGTTTGCTTTGGGTTAGGGGTTGGGTTTCGTTTGGGTTGGGGGTTGGGTTTGTCTTGGCAGCAACTTCTCTTAAAACTTTTGCAATTGGCGAATTTTCGATGCTCAATATCCCACTTAAGTTCTTGGCGAGTTCTAATTTTTCCGAGTGATAGCGGTTGGCAAGTTCATGTTCCATTTCCTCGAATTGGATCTCCTGGTACTCACGGATCCATCCGCAGATCACTTGCACATCGAGGCGGTCGTAGATCTTGCCAAATCGACCCGAAAGAACGTATTGGAAGCATTTTTTAATCGCTGCGAGCTTCATTGTTGGAAACGTTGCCAAAATGATTTCTGATGCCCTTCCAACCTGTTCAGGGCTCATGTTTTTGCCGATGTTTAGATCAAGCACAAGTTCGTTGATCAGGTCAAAAACAAATGCTTTGGCAGCATCGTGGCCCATTATGGTTTTGATTTTAACCAGGCTGGGTGACCCCTGCTGCATCTGCACTTGTGCAGGACTGAGGTGGCTGCAGGTTTGCAAGGTATTGCTTAGTTGCTGCTGCAAAGCTTTCCATGCGTGCTCTGTTGTCAGCTGCGTTGTTTGTTTTGCGGTAGTTGTAAGGCTTGTTTGTTGCATTGGCTAAATTTTTTTCTTGGTTGGCGTCTTGTTTTTCTTTTTCGAGCAGTCGGTCTTTGACCCATCCGCTCATCAGGATTGCATAATCGCTTGCGTAGTGCTTGTCATTGGCGAGCTTGTAGGTGCCAAGGGTATCGACCATCCAGTCAAGCTGAGGGCCGGTGAATAACTCCCTGAGCCGAGTGAGCTCTTGCGCCCTGAGGTAAACATTGGCGTGAAGGCCAAAAGCTGTTTTTCCCCTGGGTGGGTGGTCAGTTGTTTTTTCCCCCACACCCCCTTTTTCTTTTTTTTCATTTTCTATTTCATTTTCATTTTCTATTTCATTTTCTAAAAGGGTTTCGTTTGGGTTAACCCAAATTGAACCCGTGGGTTTGCTTTGGGTTAAGGGTTGGGTTTCGTTTGGGTTAAGGGTTGGGTTAAGGGTTGGGTTAAGGGTTGGGTTTTTTTTGCGTCCCCCAAGCTTTCCAATTTCGCGTTGCTTTTCGACAAAATTTTCTCGCTTTTCAACTTCAATTTTTAATCGCTCATTGGTGTAATTTCCATTTTCATCCTTTGAAAATTTCGCCAAAACATCGTCTGAAACTTTTCCAACCGACAATCTAATCGACTTTTCATTAAGCGAACCTTTCTGATGTTGAAGGCATAATAAGGTTATATATTGCCCTCTTTCCTCCATGGTCAAGTCGGTAACACCGCTTAAGAAATCAGATGAATAAAATAAAAATGCAGGTGCTGTTGCCATAATTCAAATATTTATTGTTGTTTGTCTGCGATTTAAAACCGATTCAAGACCTTTTGCTGCTGCTTGTATGGCTGCTGCCCTTTGCTTTAAGGATTCGATATTTTGAGCGATCTCATTGCGGTTTGATGAGTAATAGTATCCTTTATTATTGGCCAATATCGGATGGCCATTTTGCCTCATATAATTGACGAGCTTGCGCACCTTTGACGGTGAAATGTCATAGCCTCTCTCCTTCATAGTAGAAGTTATGGTGCGCTCAGGTATAGCCAGTTGAGCACAGTAATATCTCTTTTTAAAATTGGCACACATCTTCTCTGCCAATGCCTTTTCGGCATCGGTCAGAGGTTGTGTATGAAGTTCAAAATTTGTTATCACGGTGGTAATTATTACAGCGTTTGTGCAGTTTCGTTTTTACCAAAAAGATTGGCATTCATCCATTCTCTGCATTCATCGACACGATCTTTCATCTTGCCGATCAGAGCTGCATCCTTCTCAAAATGAAATTCAACTACCCTTTCTTTCATCGGGATGTCGTAAACCCAATCTTTAGAATGTAGGTCAAAGCGGGGATTGTCATTTTTAAACTGCTCCATGTCAAAAATCATGTTGCGTTCAATGGCCTCCATCTGAGAAATGTATTTTGGATCTTCCAGGTCAGGGCAGTTCATTTCGTAAAACATCTTCTCTTTTTCACGCGTGATGAGGTTAGCAGGTGCATTAACTAAGCAATAAGCGACTATATGTTTTGTTGCGCCAGTGAGGTCCATGTAGCAGTTGCCTTGTAACTTGTAAGCTTCATCTGCCTTGTCAACCATGGGGTGAGGAAATGAATCGAGAGACCAGGAGCATTTTATATCAATTGTAGTATTGCCATGCTTAAGGTCAAATTCCCCTGAAAAATATTGATTAGTAAGCCTTTCTGAATTCTTGAAAAAAGGCAACTTCTTCACTCGGCTGTATAAGGTGATGGCATCTTCTTCCATCTTTATACCCTTTTCTGTGTATTTATTGGTGAAGAAGTAGTAACGGTTGTAGCGAATCTCACGAAACATCTTGATAAGCTTCTTTTTGCAAGTGAGTGAATTTTCCACGTTCCAACCCTTGCCGGTACCGCTCATGATGTCTGCCATGCCTGATGGACGGAAAAGTATTTCGTTTGCGTTTGTGATATTCAGTTGAGTGCTCATAGGTCGTTTGAATTGATGGTTAAATAATTCTTAAGGTCATTGATGCGGCTCTTGGCTTCAAAAACAATCTTGCGAGCCTTTGGATCTGTTAACTCCGGAAACTGGATAGCTGAAAGCGTATCAATTAGAAATCCGATTCTCTCTTTGTCAGCGTTGATGTACTCAGTCTTGGTGTCGGCAGGGGCGAAATCCAATTCTTTGGGTTCAGCCTTGGTGATTGGGTCCTCAACAATTGCTTTAGGGGCAGTGGCTTGCATCGCCTCGGCCTCTTTCTTTTCCTTTTGCTTTTGAACTTGTTCCTTCAAAAATTCAATATGCTTTTCAAATGCAGCATCGTCACGGCTCATGATGTCTGCATCGGTCAGCTGCAATCTGCCAAGAACAATGCAGTAGCCGGCATCATGAAATCCAACTTGGAGATATTGTGCTTTGCGAGCTTCAAGGATGTCTTTATGTAGCTTTTGCAATGCCTCTTTTTTTTCTTGTTCCTCGATGCGTCTCAGCTTTTCTTCTTGCTCCCTGATCGTAGCCTCCATCTCCTTTCGTTTGGCTTCCATCTCTGCTTTTTGGCGTTGAAACTCCTCAACTTCTTTGCGTTGGCGCTCCATTTCTTGCTCGTGGGCAATCTTTGCAGCCCTCTCCGCTTCAATACGAGCGTTCTCAGCCACAAACTTTGCCCTTGCATCTTCTAACACCTCTGCAAATTCGTTCTTGCCGTAGGATCTATCTTCAAGACTGAATCCCACCTGGCCGTAAAGGAACTGAGTGCCCATGCCACGCACGTCTGAAACTATTTTGAATCCGATTGCTTCAATGGCACGTTTGCGCTCGTTATGCTTTTCGGCTTCTATGCGTTCTTTCTCCTGGTCTATTCTCAATTCTTCTGATTCCAGGTGTTGTTCGATGGTTACCACCTTGGCGACAAGTTCTTTTTCAAATGCAAGGTTTTCTTTGATGTAGGCATTTGCTTTGTCGCGGTCTTGTTTGCAATAAGCCACGATGCCTGTGCGTGTCTTCTTAACTACTTGGCGAGCCTTATAGACTGCCTCGTAGCCTTCTTTGTCCTCTACTCCATTGATGGTAAGGGGTAGGTACTTGTTGCGTAATTCGGTGATGGCAGTTTCTGCCAAACCTTTCTTTTCAAGGTCAGCTATTAGTCGCTCCCTGAGAGTAAGTTCCCCCGTATGGGGAACTGCCTGCGTGATGGTTGTTGTTGTTTCCATGGTTTTTGGTGGTTTTTGGTGGTGATTGTTTATTTTTTGTTGTTCAATTTGCTTTCAATTGCAGCCTTCTGTGCTTCGTAGTGGTGTGCTTCAATTTCGGGATAGGTGCCCATTAGTAATTCCAAGTCATCAATTGTCTCGCAGTCCTTAAGCATCAGCAGGATGCGTTCGGCTTCTTTGTCAACGACAACTTCCTCATGGTCAACGTAGGTTACCTTATCGCCTGATTCGTCCTCAATAACGGCTTGGTCAATGACGGTGGCCTTTTGCATCTCAATAGACATTGGAGCATACTTACTGATCAGAAGCTTAAGCACTGTCTTTTGTGCCATTGCTTCAAAGTCGGTTTTCCATAAGCCATCCTTAAACGTCTTAGAGTATTTTGAACCATGCTTCTGAACTTCGTCCGCAGTCATGTAAAAGGTCTTTTCAAAGCCAGTGATCAGTGAGAAGTAAGCAGCAAACCCGATAATCTTTTCAGAGCTTTTTTTGGTGAAATCGAATACAAAGCCTGTCAGGGGGTTAGTCTCTACCAGTTGCCCTTCAAATATTGTCGCTACCGATATGGTTTTAAATTGTCCACTCCTTTGAGCGAGCTGCACGAAACCTTTGTAGCCGAGTTGGAACTGAGCAGCCTTTTTGAAGGAGCCGTCCTTTTGGCGCACGTTGTAGGGAACGATGTAGGCGTAGCCAAGGTTGTTGTTCAGGGGTAGGTCGAGGGTGGCAGCCATTGCAGCAGCATTGTAGATGCTTGCAGGGTCAGCCTCTCTGAGTTTATCAGAAGACGCTACAATTTGTAGTACTGAGGTGATAAAGCCCTGGGCTTTTTTACCAAGCATTTCCTCGAAACGTTTTTTAACGTCGTCACGGCTGAATAGATCCTTAGTGGTGAGTTGCTTTTGTGTTAATACTTGCGTTGTTGTTTCCATTTTTTTGTTTGTTGTTTAGGTTTATTGATTTTATATTACATTTACACTCGGTGATTGTTCTGAACGCCCCCACGCTTGTTGTTTCCAAGGGGGCGTTCTCTTTTTATCCAGGTTATCTTTGAGGGTGATTGCTTGTTGAATATTTTCGTTGTGGGCAAAATTCCTTTGGGATGACATTATTTCATTCCACATAGAGGTGAATAGTTCTAATCCTTTTTCGGTACCTCTTACTTGAAACTCAGTCCATGTGCTCAATGTTTCTATTTTGTCGTAGTTGACAATAGTCATGTTGCTCATGCTATGAAGAAGATGCCATTTGAAAATGGACAAATCTGAATTGTATATGGCGAATGTCTTGGGCATGGTAGTTTATAGGCTGAATGATTCTTCACGTTGTTTTTCCAATTCAGCCACACACGCCTCAATCATTTCTTGTTTGATGTCTCGATCCAACATCATGAAATCTATCGGCTCGCCTGATTCAGTTTCTTTGACTGCCTTCAAATGGATGTCTAAGCGTTCTTCGCATCCAGGGTATTCCAAAGTAGCTTTCTCGAATGGTTGAAATTCGTAGTCGAACACAATAGTAAAATCTTCGTAGGTCGCTGTGTACATGGGTTAGGCTTGTGGGGTTATATATTGAGCAACAAACTTTTCAGTCTCAATAATCATTTTCCGTGTATTTTCTCTTTGCGCTCTGATTATTCTTTGAGCCTCACGAACGATTACCATATTAGCATCATTGATTTTAACTAAAGAGTTAAGCACGCAGCTTACATATTCCTTGCTGTAATTGGTGCGCTTAGCTATTTCTACTTGTGATCCATAAGCCAACTCCTCGCGAATACGGTCTAAAGTTTCTTTTGGAATAGTTATTTGTTGTTTCATCTTTATTGCTATATTTGGACTATGTTTATATTATGATTGCTTAACGATTGTAAAACTACGGAATAGGTACGGAATTTAAAATGAAAATGCACGGAAGTTATCAACAATTTTCCTAACAATGATTTATTCGGAAGAATTTATGAAGTTTTTGGAGGCAAATAAATGGAGTATTAATTCCGTTGAAAGGCAATTGTCCGTAGGTAATGGAACGCTTCTTAAAGCTTTAAAGACCGAAACATTTTCAAACTCTCTCGAATCAAAAATTTCTGAGATATTTCCCAATTTTTTTACTGAATTTGCTCAAAAGTCAAAGCCAAGGTTTAAATTGGGCATCTTTCAAAGAAATCCTAATTACGTTGAACCTCATCCACAACCAGTTTTTTTACGAGATGAAGCCCCAGTACCATACACCACAAAGCGTTCAAGTGGCGTACCAATATATAACACCGACTTCACCGCTGGCGACATAGCCCAATTTGGCGATGAACCCGAAAAGGTCATAGGGCATATCGACCTCAATGGCTTTCGCAAGTGCATCGCATTCGTTTATATAAAGGGTTCATCCATGTACCCTGCCTTCGTTGCAGGCGACTTGATAGGCATTGAACCTATCTCAGATTTTGAGATAATAGAGTTCGGGCAGCCCTACGGAATAATAACAACCAACGGACAAAGGATGGTTAAAATCATCCGCAAAGGAGAGACCTCCGACATGGTGATCCTCAAATCCGTAAACCCCGAATACGACCCAATAGACTTACCCAAAAACAAAATAAGTAAACTGTTCAAAGTTCATGGACCAGTCCGTGATCAATGGCAATAACTACCTAACAATCATGAAAAAACGAACTAACGCGATACTTTGGTGCGCATTCCTTGGAGGCCTTGGAGCTCATAAATTTTACCTTGGAAAGCCATTTCAAGGTGTTTTATACCTCATTTTCTCATGGACATTTGTTCCTCTTGCTATTTCAATAATAGAATTTGTGCTTTTGGTTATCATGTCTAACGAAGATTTTGATATAAAATACAATCCCCAATACGTTAAAGTCAGCGAATAAACCCAACCACTAACAATCACCACAAATGGCAAACAAATCCGTTGACGAAATCCAAAACGAGATGTTGGCTGAACTAATGGCCTTGGGCTCAAACCAACAAAGCACCATTTCCGAGCTCGCAGAACTTATTGATCACCACGACACCTTCCTGAAAGAAATCTTCGGTGACCCTCTCGTTCCGCCATCCCCCCTTTTACAATTTGAAGAAAAACCCGACCACACACTCCCCCCACAATTAGAGGCAAGGCTCATAAGGCTCGAAAGCAGCATCAGAAAGATGAACGACTTTCAAATACACCAAGTGACAGTCCTCAATAAAGTAGTAGAGAGCATGGACAAAGCCTTCAAAGAGCTTTACCCACAAAAGCAAAGCCCATTCACCGAATTACGAATAGTAAGAGATGAAGAATAAACCCCATCAAGGCAAAATACTTTCAGACTACCTCCATACCAAGGGGGTGAAGGTGGGGGAGTTTGCCCACGCAGTGGGGTGCACCCGCCAAAGTGCGCATCGTTGGTTCAACCAAGAAGAACTCGACAACAAAGTGAAAAAAAGACTTTTTGGACACTTTGGAATAAACACCAGACTTTTTGAACCCGACAAATTGCCGACCCAAAGCGAGCTGAATGAAATAAAAGCCGACATTAGGAAAATGAAAAGAACAATGGACCAACTCCTTAAAATAATCAACAAAGCCAATTTGGTATGAGAAAACTTGCAGCAATACTATTGATCGTTACTCTTTCTTTCTCGTGCAATATTCAAAGTGGTCCAGGAGCCAAATTTATTGGTCATTGGGTTATGGCAAAGGATTCTCCCAATAGGGCTGAATTAGAAGCAAGCCCAAGTAATAAGGAGCTGACTGAACTGACATTCGATATTAAGAAAGATGGGTTGTTTTATATTGTTGATGTGCATTATCCACCAAACCATGATATTTCTAAAAACTTTGACGAAATGCACAAAAAAGATGGCTACGTCAGCGAAGATTTTAAAATAAACCCACTCATATGCCAACTATCTCCCGATAATTCAGCGCTTATTCCCACCAATCGCCTTGTAAGAGGTGACATTGGTTGGGGCTTTGTCTATAATTCCGACAACAAATCAATCATTTTTGGGCATTTTGGGTATTATGTAAAGGATTAAACCAATTGCCATCAATTGTGGTGTTGGATAGAATTGAATGTCTGCCTGATGTGCTTATAAAGTTTTCTTTTGGAGAATGCCCTCAAATATTGATCGACAACATCGAAGCAATGATTGAACAAAATAATCTGTAACATTTTATGTTACACTTGTAACTCCTTTTGTAACTTTGGGTCATGGCACCCAAGAAAGCAGCACCCAAAAAAACCAAGGCTAAAAGACCTCCGCTAAAGGACATTATTGACATTGAAATCCTTATAGCTGAGATACTTGAATGCAACTCTTATCGTAAGATTGCCAAGAAGTTTAGAGTGCCTCTGAGTAGCCTTGTTGACTACATTTCTAAGTCTGAACATTCCGCGCGCGTGCGTGAAGCCAAGCAAGCCAGTGCCGACATTTGCGCTGAAATGGCTCGCGATGTTTTGGAACAAGCCGAGGGGACAAAGGAGGAGATCATGCGCGCTCGTGAATTGTCACAATATTATAAGTGGAAGGCTGCCA
>JGI26470J50227_1000123_pt1 | contig 36555 bp, 49 predicted proteins | sample FreactTroBogLake_FD_50227 | JGI IMG/M metagenome (IMG submission 50227)
TGAAGAATCTGATGAGGTAATTGAATAATGGCATTTACTAAAGAAGAAATCATTGAAACTGGTATAATGAGACCTGAAAAAGTTGTTGATCCAAGGTCTAANAANGATAAAAAGNNAACTGCTACCAAATATAAATGGTATCTAGCTGATAATGATAATGATTTACTTGCTCAATTACTTTCTACTGTTGAATATTTAAAAAGAACCAATAATACAAGAATTAGACAGGCTTCAATCTTTTCAAGATTATTTAGTGGAAAACCTTTATATAACTTTTTATCTTCCAATGCATCACTTGATACTTCTAATCAACTACCAATCGGTAGACCTACAGCAAATGTTTGTTATTCATGCACTGACACATTAACTTCCAGAATAACTCAAGATAAACCAAAACCTATTTTTTTAACTGATGGTGGGGACTACAAAGAACGTAAGCTTGCTAAAGAAGCTAATAAGTTTATACAAGGAGAATTGTATCGATTAAAAGCATATGAGATTGGTCCACTTTCTTTTAAAGATTCTTGCATTCTCGGTAATGGATTTTTAAAAGTATTTCCTGAAAATGGAAAAGTACAAATTGAAAGAGTTTTAGAAACTGAGCTTCTTACAGATTTTAATGACGCTTATTACAATAAGCCCAGAGAGTTATATCAATTAAAATTAGTTGATCGTGAAGTTATCATGTCTCAATTTCCTAAAAAAGAATCTATTTTAGCTTCTGCTGCTGGTGGAACAGTAGATTCAACTCCAAGGTCTGTTGATACTATTTCAGATCAATTAATTACTGTTGAGGCTTGGCGTTTACCGTCTTCTCCTGATGCAGATGATGGAGTTCATGTTATCGCTTGCAGTGAGGGTATAATTCTTAAAGAGAAATGGAATAAATCAGATTTTCCATTTGTTAAAATATCATACAATACAAATATGGTCGGTTTCTTTTCTCAAGGTTTAATTGAGATATTGATGCCAACTCAAATGGAAATATATCGTCAGTTAATTATTGGATCACAAGCGTTTGAATTAATGGGAACGCCAAAAGTTCTCATAGATGAAATGTCAAAAATATTAGAAACATCATTTAATAATAGAATTGGGACAATTATTAAATATAGAACCACTCCTCCTGAGTTTGTAACTCCAAACTCGATGGCTTCTGATTGGCTTCCATTTGTTGAATGGCTTATTCAAAATGCTTATCAAATGTCTGGTATATCCCAATTGTCAGCAGGTGGTATAAAACCATCCGGTCTTAATTCTGGTGAAGCTCAACGTGAGTACATGGATACTCAAAATGAACGTTTTAACATGCAATCTGAAAGTTATAGAAGAATTTTTGTGGATTTATCCTATAAGATTATTGATTGCGCTAAAGATATTTATGAAGAAACTGGCAAATATAACACTGTTTATCCTGGTAAAGATGGAACAAGTGAAATTGATTTTAAAACCATTAGAAGATTGAAAGATACATTTGTAATTCAATGTTATGAAGAATCTTCACTCCCTAAAGATCCAGCTGGTCGTCAAGCAAAGCTTTCTGAAATGCGAGCAGATGGTGAGATATCTTTTCAAGAGTTTAGAAGACTATCTAATTTTCCAGATCTTGAACAATCAGATCAATTAGCCAATGCATTAGAGGAAAGAATTCTTCATGCATTAGATGAGATTATTGAAAATGGCGATAAAAACTATGCTTCGATTGCTCCAGATTCTTTTATTCTTGACCCTACTGATATGGCATCGACTATTGCTATCCAATATATAAATAAATATAGCGTTACTAATCTTGAAGAAGAGAAAATGGAAGTTCTTACTCAATGGTGGGAACAAGTTCAAAATCTTAAACAAAATTCAATGCCACCGCCTCAAATTCCAACACAACCAACACAGACTCAAGCTTTACCAGTTGTTCCACCGAATGCGTCACTTGCACCATCTAGTGGCGCTCAGGTGTAACTTAAATAAAACAAGAAGAACCCATAAAGAAGGAAATGAAGAACTATGTCTTATGAAATTGAAGCCATGCCAACAAATACGCCCGTAGTTAACCAACAACCACAAACGATGAAAGAAGATAAAGTCATTGATATGTATGCTTCTAGCAATCGTGCTGCTAAAATCGGACAAAAAAGCATTGTTGAGGGTAATGATCCAGTAGAATCAAAGGATACGACTACAGAATCAGTCACATTAAGTCCTCAAGTGGCAGCTCTTGCCCGTAAGGAACAGAAGTTTCGTCAACAAGAACAACAATTGAAAAAGCGCGAATTAGAAGTAGAAGCTAAACTTGCAAAGGCTCAAAAGTATGAGCAATTGGAAGCTAAACTTGCTGCTAAAGATTATTCTGCGCTTGAAGATGTTGCTAATTATGAGGATTACACCAATTACTTGTTGAATAAAGGCAAAGATGAAACGCCTGAACAGGCAGAAATTAAAAGACTTTCTGCTGAGATGCAGGCTTTTAAAAAAGCTCAAGAAAATGATGTTTCTAAACGATTTGAAGCTGCTGTAAACGAAAGAAGAAAAGCTGTAACAAGCTTGGTAGAAAGCAATCCAGATTATTCTAGTATCAAAGAATTGAATGCACAGGAGGCTGTCGTTCAACATATTCTTGATACGTGGGAGCAAGATGAAATTGATCTTTCACCTGAACAAGCTGCTCAGGAAGTTGAAGAGCTTCTAGTTGAGCGAGCTGCTAAAATGGCAGCATTAACTAAATTAAAATCAAAGACTGTAGAATCAGAGGATAAAAAAGCGCTACCTCCTCTCAAGTCTGGAATTAAAACATTAACTAATAATATGGCGGCTACTGGTGAAACAAAGCCGCTTAGAAGTCTAAGCTCATATCCTGAATCTGAACGCTATGCAGAAGCTATGCGAAGGGCTCAGGAAAAACTAAACAAACAAAGGGGATAATTAAATGGGTGCTCCAGCAAATACAAATACAGCTTATTCAAGCGCACAGACAAACGTTGCGACGTTAAAAGAACTATATTCAGATGATGCATGGGTAATGAAAGATCTGATTCTAAACAGAAATCCAGCTCTTGCTATTATGGATAAAGATGAGTCTGAATCAGGAATGGGTGGTAAATACTTTCCAATTCCTTGTTTAACCGATGCGGGCGCAGGTCGTTCTGCTAACTTCGGTAATGCTCAAACTTATCAATCAGCTCCACTTACTGTTGAATTCCAAGTTGGTCGAGTTCAAAACTATTCACTTGCTACTTTAACGGGTGACTTTTTACGTGCATCTGCTCAAAGCATTGGCGCATTTATGCCAGGTGCTGAGTTGAACGTGAAAGCAGCTTTTCAACAATTAGGAAATGATTATGCATTTTCTCTTTTTGGAGATGGCTCTGGAACTCGTGGAACTTATGGATTAGGTGCAGGTTCAATTACAAATGGAGTTATTAAGCTTGATTCACTTTCTCAAGTTTATCAATTTTCAGTAAATATGGCGCTAGTGACATTCAGTGTTTCTGGTCAAACTCCAACACAATCAACTGGTGCAAATCTTGGTTATGTTATTGCAGTAGATACAAGTCTCGGGACCGTGACAGTTTCTGCTACTCAAGGAGGAGCTGCAGGAACTCCTACAGGATGGTCAAGTGCATTCCCATATATTGCTCAAGTTGGTGATGTTAACTTCATCACTAATGGATTAAGCTCTGCAAACATGCTTAAATGGGCAGGTTTTGCAGCATGGATTCCATCTGTTGCTCCATCTGGTTCAGATAACTTTTTTACGGTGAACAGAAGCATTTCACCAACTAAATTGGCCGGATTGCGATTTAATGGCGCAGGGGAGTCAATTCAAGATAGCTTGATAGATGCAGTCAACCAATTAGCTGCAAATGGATCTGAAGCTGGTGACCCAGATTTCATTTTCATTAATCCGGTATCATACCAAACTCTAGTTAAGCAATTAACTGCTCAAGGTGTTTACCAAATGATTAAAGCTAAGATTAATGAAGATGTTTCTATTTCTTTCAAAGCATTGGTTCTTCCAACTGCTAATGGAGAAATCGCTATCCTTCAAGATCGTAACTGCCCTAGCCAACTCGCTTATGTTATTACAAGCAAAACTTGGAAAATTAGAAGCAATGGTAAACTTGCCATGTTTTTAACTTATCCAGGTTTCTATGATCAACTCGGTATTCCTGTTCAAGGAAGTGATGCTATCCAATTGCAAGTTGGAGGTTACAGCAACGTGACCTGCAATGCTCCAGGGGCAAATGCAGTTGTTCAATTAGCTCAATAAAAATTTGAAGGCTTAAAAAACCTTCTTTATGTGCAAAAGGCTCATTCGTTAACTCGGGTGGGTCTTTTGTATTTTCGGACATGTGAGCATTTGCAAAGGGACTCCTTTGCCATTGCTAGACTAGATTCCCTGACACTCTAGCAATGTTAATTTTCAGGGAATAGGAGTCTCATCATGGGATCTAAAGCACTTGGTAATAATGGTGGCAGATTTTATTCTACTTTGAATAGACCTGTTCTAGTTGATTGTAATTTTATTGTAGATGCATCTAACGGAAATGGTTATGGAGTTAGAAGCTTAAAGGGATCTGGTGTAAGCAAGGTTTATATGCATACTACTGCAACTCCAGCAGCAGGAAATCCAAACCCTGCATCTGGGTATGCATTAATTCAATTAGCAAATAATTATAATAGATATGCAGGTGGTTTTTATGGTTTTGGTTCTCCTACTACAGGCAGCACTCTTGCTATTAATGGCTCTGCTTTAACAGTAGGCAATCCATATATTATTGCAAGCGTTGGACATGCAACGGCAGGAACTGTAACCATTGCACCAGTTGCTGATGTTTCTGGTTCTTTAGCATCTACATATTTTACTTTGTTTGATTCTTATGGAAATACATTTGTTATTTGGTTTTCAGTATCAGGTGTTGGATCTGCTCCTGTTGGAGTATCTGGAACATTGGTTCAACAATCAATTGCTACAAATGCAAGCGCTGCAACCATTGGAGCTGCATTAGTATTAACTATTGAAAATCTTCCTTCTGGAATTTCTGGGGTTAATTCATTTACAGCATCTGGAACTACAACCGTTACTGTAGTATCTACTCAAGTTAATCCATATGGACCACTCCCAGGTGTTCCATCTGATGGATTAATTCCAACTGGATTTACTTTTGCAAATGTTGATTATAATACTAATTTAAAGTGTTGGCAATCAGTTGGTTTGCCTGCAGGAATTACTCCGGCGGTAGGTGCAAGCTTTATTGCAACTGCTACAGGATTTTCAACTGGTGGTGGTTCAACTGGAACTGTAATTGCACCAGGCGTATCAGGTATTATGAGCATGGAAGTAGTTGGTGATCCAAATCAATCTTTTGCTCCAATACCAATGGGTGGAAGTCCAAATGTAGGTGGTTGGGTATTGGTTCAACTTCTTAACACTTCAGGAACTCCTACTGCTCCCGCTTCTGGTACTGTTATCGGTATGAGTTTTTATGTTGAAGAAGGATCTATTTTAATTTCTGGTGAATAATAATTTTTAAACTATGGGATGGGGGAATTTCTCTCATCCCATTTTTATAAGGGGAAACATGGTTCCATTTTTACCGCAAAATGTAATTTTACAATCTGGAAATGGTGCAAATTTTCTTTTGTGGGATATTGCTGCAGGAGCCACATCATATAGCATTCAAAGAAGTACAGATGGCGTTAATTTTACAACAATTGGAACAGCTTCAACTAACAATTATTTAGATTCATCGGTAACAGTTGGAACAAATTATTTTTATCAAGTTGCTTCAACAAATACATCTGGAACAAGTTCATATAATCCATCATTTCCTACAAACATTACCCCCTGTTTACCTGGTCAGATTAATCTTGGTTATTTGAGATACATGTCTCAATTAAGAGCAGATAAATTAAATTCTTATTATCTTACAACTGATGAATGGAATTGGAACATAAGACAGAGCGCAAATGTTCTTTATAATATTTTAATAACTCATTGGGGTGAAGATTATTTCTTTGCTCCAAGATTGTCGATAAATCTTACTGGTCAAGATTTTTATGATTTACCGAATGGAGGCAATTATCAAAACACTGATGGATCTTTTCCTCCTGCTTTATTCAAGCTTAATGGTGTTGATGCTAACATTAATGGTGTTGTCACTGGACCTAATGCAGGCTGGGTTCCTTTGGCTCGTTTCAATTGGATTGATCGTGATAAATATACTACTTATCCTGCTCAAGCTGGTGCTTTAAATAATATTTATCAAATGGCCTATAGAATGATGGGGTCACAAATAGAAATTATTCCTCAAAACATTAATCAATATATTCGTTTAAATTATGTGCCTATATTGAAAGACATGCTTAAAGATACTGACATGTTACCATTTTCAATATCTGGATATAGTGAGTTTATAATTAACGATGCTGCTAAAAAAGCCATGATTAAAGAGGAATCTTTAGAGAAATGGAATGCTTTAACTCAAGCAAATGCGGCAATTGTTCAAATGATTGAAGAAAGTGCATCAAATAGAGATTCAGGTCAGCCGAATTCTGTTTCAAACACTCGTGCAAATGTAGGTGATCCAGGATTTTCAAACTGGGGTAATGGCTGGGGCTCAGGTGGTTGGGGTGGAGGAATGTTTTAATGGCACAACCACTGTCTAACAAACTTGATTGGTCTATTGCTAATCCTATATGGGCATCTGCAATCAATCCTGTTTTATCTAACGCTTTAAATAATATTAAGATAATAAATAATGTAAATATTGTTACTGGAACAAACGTTATCAATCATGGCCTTGGAAGATTACAACAAGGTTGGATTATTCTAGACATTGATTCATCTGCTATCATTTATAGATCTGCTCCTTTTAATGATAAAAATTTAATTTTAACTAGTAGTGCACCCACTACTATATCGATTGGAGTTTTTTAATGAGTGTAATTTTACCAAACATGAATTTAATAGTATCTACTATCAATGTAGATTCAGGTTTAACTTGGGAACAAAACATAAATGCAGATTGGTCTATAATTGATCAACATAATCATACAGCTGGTCATGGAACACTCATTCCTGTTGATGGATTAAATATTGCTGCTGATTTAACCTTTCAAAATAACAATGCGATTTTTTTAAGATCAATAAGATTTGAAGAGCAATCTTCTGTTAGTGGGTCATCAGATTTAAGTTGTTTATATGTTTTGATGGATGGAAATCTATATTTCAATGATGGTCTAGGTGATTCTCCAATTCAAATAACAAAAGGTGGAAGTGTAAATGCAACTTCAAGTGGCATTTCATCAGGAACAAATAGCGCATCATTTGTATCAAATGTTTTAGTTGTAAATGAAGCTGCTAGCACTCCTGCAAATATTCAAGTTGGTTCTGTTTTACTTGGGAATAATGTATCTGGAAGTAACTTTTTAACTTTATCGCCTCCATCTTCAATGGCTTCAAGTTATTCATTAACATTGCCATCTATTCCTGCTTCTAAAGCAATTTTGACTGTTGATACTTCTGGAAATATTGCATCTGACACTGCTTATACAACTAAAGTTAATCAAGGAATTAATCCAACTGGTGCAGTAGTTATGTTTGCAGGTTCATCTGCTCCATCTGGTTATTTATTATGTGATGGATCTAGTTATTCAACAACAACTTATGCATCTTTATTTGCCATCATTGGCTATACTTATGGAGGTTCAGGATCTTCATTTAATGTACCAAATACTCAAGGTATATTTGTAAGGGGTGCAGGATCACAAACTATATCAGGTAAAACTTTTTCAGGAACATTAGGCGCACAGAATTTAGATTCTACTTCTGCATCGGGTTTATCTGCTACGTCTTCAGATTCAGGTCACGCTCATACTGTTGCCGCTTATCACTCCACTTCTTTTGCTGGTTCACAAACAGATCCACCACAGCAAGCAACGACTTCAACTTATCAGCCTTATAATACTGCAACCAGTTATGCAAATATCACAACTTACGTTAATTCTATCTATACTGAAACAGCTCCAGGCAATATAGCATTAAATTACATCATTAAAAGTTGAGGGTTAATGAATAAACAAAGTGTATTTATCAATTTTGGAAAAGGTCTAGATACTAAGACAGATCCTTGGCAACTCCAAGTTGGTAGCTTTTTATCATTAGAAAACACTGTATTTGATAAAGGTGGATTGCTTCAAAAAAGAAATGGATATGATAAAATTTCTGTTTTAAATCCTGTAAGTTCTTATTTAACTACTTTAAATAATAATTTAATTTCTATAGGTGATTCAGTGAGTGCTTATTCATCAAGCACAAATCAATGGATAACAAAGGGAACTCTTCAACCTTGTTCTTTAAATACATTGCCTTTAATAAGAAATAATTTAAATCAAGTACAAAATGATACTGCAATTTTAAATGGATTAGTTTGTACGGTTTATACACAAACAAACAATACAACTAGCGCAACTATTACGTCTTATATGTATGCAATAGCTGATGCAGTTACAGGACAAAATATTGTTGAACCAACTTTAATACCTGCATTATCTGGTGGTGTAATTAGTGGATCATCAAGAGTTTTTGTTTTGAATAATTTATTTATTATAGTTAGTCAGGTTATTGTATCAGGAACTACTTATTTACAATATTTTTATATTCCTTCACTGAGTCCTGTAATATCTGGAACCAATACACCAAATTCATCTACACCTAAAGAAGTATGCTCTATTTCTTATGCTCCATTGTCGAGCAATCCTGGGTGGGACGGTGTTTCATGTCCTGATAATAATTGTTTAATGTTTGCTTATAACACTACATCAGGTGGTCAAGGTGTAGAAGTTGTATGTCTTACTCAAGGACAAATTTCAGCAAATCAAACCAGTTCAATTACTTTTAAGTTTTCATCTACTGATTATGTAGCAAATTTAATGTCAGTATCTGTTGATTTGATAATTCAACCGAATATTTTTTATATTTGTTTTTCTAATACATCAGAAACTACATTGTTTGTTGGAGCTGTTGATTTAAGCGGTGGAATAATATATCAAAAATTTGCACCAAATGCATCTGGTATGACTGGAACTCCTATCAATATAGCATCTGCTGTTTCAAATGATGTTTGTTCTGTTTTTGTTGAAAATTACAATTATTATTCCTATGATTCATCAATACAATATAGTTTTATACAAGTAACAACAATTGATTCAACTGGTACTTATGGATCTGTGTTTAATTCAATAAATGGGCTTGGATTAGCAAGTAAAGCATTTGTCATAAATGAAACTGTCTATTATTTAGCAACCTATCAAAGCACTTATCAACCTACTTATTTTTTAATAAATGGATCATTAAGTACTTCATTAAGTCCTGTGATAACAGCAAAACTTGCTTATGAAAATGGCGGTGGTTTTGTAACTTTAGGGCTTCCATCTGTGACGATTACAGATAATGTTGCGCAATTAAGTTATCTTTATAAAGATTTGGTTGAGTCATTGAACACATTGAATAATACCACACAAACTACAGCGGGTGGTATTTACAGCCAAACTGGTATCAATTTGTGTTCATTTACTATTGGAACTTCTTCAATTGATTCTGCAACCATAGCAAATAATGTGCACATTTCAGGTGGTTATTTAAGTATGTTTGATGGTTATTTACCTGTAGAACATAATTTTTTCTTATGGCCTGATTATGTAGAAGCGACATATACAGAAGTATCTACAGTTACTCCTACTGGAACAACTACATCAGGATCTAATATAATTACTTCTGTATCTAGTGTAACCGGTGTTTATCCAGGCATGACAATTACAGGAACAGGTATTCCATCAGGGGCGACTATTGTTTTAGTTGGATCTACTACAATTACAATAAGCGTTTCTGCAACTGGAAGTCATACATCTGAAACATTAACCATTCAGGGAAATATAGCTGCTGTACCAACTGGTGGCGTTGAAGGTGGTCAAAATTATGCTTATATGGTGACATATGAGTGGTCTGATAATAATGGATTAATTTATAGATCGGCTCCATCTATTCCAGTCTTTGTAACTACAGCAGGGACAGGAACAACAGGTTCAGTAACAATTCATGTGCCTACTTTAAGAGTTACACAAAAGACAGCTAATCCCGTAAAAATAGTTATTTATAGATGGAGTGAAAACACTCAAGTTTATAATCAAGTTACTTCAATATCTTCTCCATTATTAAACAATACAAATATAAATTCGGTTTCGTTTGTAGATACTCTTCCAGATTCACAAGTTGTAGGTAATAACATTATTTACACAACTGGTGGAGTGGTTGAAGACGTGAATGCATCTGCAACCGATATCATGACATTATTTGACACTAGACTTTGGATTGTAGATTCTGAAGACAGAAATCTTTTATGGGTTAGTAAGCAAGTTGTTGAAAATACTCCTGTTGAAATGAGTGATTTATTTACAATTTATATTGCTCCAAACACAGGAACGGTTGCATCAACTGGTCCAATAACCGCTCTTGCTCCAATGGATGATAAGTTAATTATTTTTAAAGAAAATGCAATTTATTATATCAATGGTGTTGGTCCAAATGATTTAGGGACTACTTCTACAGGATGCTCATTGGGTAACTATAGCAATGCAATATTTATTACTTCAGTAGTTGGATGCAATAATCAACAGTCAATTGTTTTAACTCAAGATGGTTTGATGTTCCAATCAGATAAAGGGATATGGTTACTTGGTAGAGGTTTACAAACGTCTTATATTGGAGCGCCTGTTCAGCAATATAATCAAAGCATAGTAAACAGTGCCAATGTTATACCTGAAACAAATTACGTCATTTTTACTTTAGATACTGGCGAAATGCTAATGTATGACTATTACTATCAACAATGGGGTACATTTAATGGAGCATCTGCTTTATCAAGTTGTATTTATAATGGACTACATACAATAGTAAATTCTTATGGAGATATTTTACAAGAAACTCCAGGTAAATATTTAGATGGTTCTAATCCTGTATTGATGAGCTTTTCAACATCGTGGATGAATATAGCTTCACTTCAAGGATATGAAAGATTTTATGATTTCTATTTACTTGGAAAGTATTTAAGTCCCCATTTTTTACAATGTCAAATTGCATATGATTATAATGATTCGATTGTTCATCAAGTATTGGTTCAGCCTAAAAATTTTAGTCAATCAACTCCTGGACCTTTTGGTATTCCAACTCCTTTTGGGTCTCCTGGGAATAAAGAACAGTCTAGAATACATGCTAAACAACAATTATGTGAAAGTTTTAAATTAACAATTACAGAAGTTTTTAATCCTGCTTACGGAACTGTAGCTGGTGCTGGTTTTACAATGAGTGGAATAACTTTAAATCTTGGAATCAAGAAATCTACTAGACCGATTTCTGAAACCAATCAATATGGACTATCTTGAGGATAATAATATGGATAATGGTAAAAAATTAGCTTTTATACAAAAAATGACAAAACAAACTTTAGATCACATGAAAGATCATCCTGATATGATCGAATCAGATGGTCAAATGTCTCATGATAAAAAAATGGCATTTATAGCAGCAATGGCAAAAAATGGATTAGAACATTTTGCTAGTGGTGGTTTATTTGGTGGGGTTTCTTCTCTTTTAGGAACAAATAATACATATCAAAATCAGAATGGACCTACAGGAGAACAATTAAATAATGCTGCAACTGGGGTTAATGCAGGATTAAATAATCAGCAAACATTTTTAAACGAAGCTGCAAATCAAAATGGATTCAACAATCAAAATACTGTTTTTAATCAACAAGAAAATCTAGCTAATCAGCTTCAAAATACTGCAAATGGACAAGGTCCAAATGTTGCTCAAGCTGCTTTAAATCAAAATACAGGACAGAATATTGCACAGCAAGCTGCGCTTAATGCTGGAATTAGAGGATCCGGATCAAATGCTGGTTTAATTGCACGTGAAAATGCACAACAAGGTGCCGCAACCGAGCAAGCTGCCGTAGGACAAGGTGCAACGCTTGAAGCTCAACAACAAATTGCTGCACAACAAGCATTAGCTGCACAACAAGCTCAATTACAAAATGTAGCACAAAATCAAATTAACACGCAAAATCAAGCTACTACTGGGTTGACTGCTGCTCAATTACAAAATCAACAATCTTTAATTGGAGCAAACGAACAACAAAATGCGATTAATGCAGGTGTTGCTCAAAACAATGCAAATACCAATGCATCTATTGTTGGAGGGTTGATTGGTGGTGCATCTAAAGTTGGAGCTGCTGCCGTTGGTTTTCGTGGTGGTATGTCTGATCATCTTGATAAAGTTGCAAGAATTCATTATCCAGAAAAGTTTTCAATGGGAGGATTATTGAATGAAAAACAAGGTGGTAAAATTCCAGGAAAACCCCAATTTAATCATGATACTATTAAAAATGACGTGATGCCTGCTATGCTTTCAAAAGGGGAATTAGTGGTTGATTTGGATACTATGAATGATCCTGGACCTTTAGGTAAAATGGCTAGAGAACTAGCAAAGCACATTGAAGCAAAGAAGGGTAAAAAGAAATGAAACCATTAACTTTAAATATATCTAAAATGAAAAAGATTTCTGGTGATAAAGACAAATCAACTTTTTTACATCCTGAAGGCCACACTATAACAATAGCGCATTCAAGATTACCTCATATTCAAAGAAAACAAATTGAAAAAATACCGATTGATACCGAAAAATTGCCACATCTTTATGGTGGTACTGATGATGCTGAGCCAGTTAATTCAAGTAATTATGCTCCAAATTATGATGTTGAGCGACAAGCTGCAATTAATATGAATAACAACATAGATCAAGCATCTGTTGATTTTCAGAATAAATTAAGAGCAGATAAAGGCGTTCCTGCAATTGAAGATAAAACTGATAATACACAAAATGCAGATTATAAAATGGGGCCAGATAAAACCGTTATAGCTACTGATGAAGATGCAGATAAAGTTAAGGAATTTATGCAAAAATCATCAGGAGATGAGCCTGATGAAGAAATGGGATCAAATCAAGGCATAACACCAAAATCACCATTAATTAACAATGCTAATAATTCAATGAGCAATTCTGCTCAAAATCAATCAGTTCAAAATAATTATCAACCACCACAAAAAAGTCTTGATGAAGAGTTAGCAGAAAATGCTAAAAATCAACAAGATATTGCAAATAGAACTAAAGTTGCTGATGATAATTTAAAAAATCTAGTTTCAATTGAGCCTAACAGGTTATGGCATAACATGGATACAAGTCAAAAGGTTGGTACTGCTATCGCTATGGTTTTGGGTGGATTGGGTGCTGGTTTAACTCATGGTAAAAATGAAGCTGCTGAATATTTTGATAATGCGATTAATAGAGATATTGAATCGCAAAAAAATGATAACAGTAATAAAATAAATTTATGGAAAATGCATAGAGAAGGATTAGGCAGTGAAGCTGCTGCTAATCTTCAAACTAAAAATGATCTTTTACTTGCAGCTCAAGTTAAACTTCATGAACAAATGGGAGAGCTTCCTGGACCAATGGCAAACCAAAGAGCTTTGGCATTAAATCAAAAACTTGAAGAAGAAAGACAGTTGAACAAAATAAAGCTTGATGCTTTTAAAAATGTTAATTCATCTAGTTCAAATCCAAATGGATCTAGTGAAGAAGCTTACTTAAATAAATTACAAAATCTTCAAATGATTGCGCCTGAATTGCACAAAGATGCACAGGCAAAATATATTCCTGGAATAGGTGTGGCTCAACTTCCAGTGGATGAGAAAATGCATGAATCACTTCAACATTTAGATGCTCTTGATAATAAGCTTGATAAAGCAATTAACTTTGCTAAAAAAGTAGGGACTACTTATCCACTTACAGAGCACAACCAAGAAGCGAATGACCTTCAAAATAGTATTCAGCTTGATATCGGAAAAATACATGATCTTAATAGAATTAATGAATGGGAAGCTAAGAAATACGAAAAGATGATCGGCAATCCTGGACAAATTAGATCTGGTACTGCAATACAATCATTTAAAGATCTTAAAGATGAAATCAGAATGAAACGTCAAGCTACTTTAANTGGGTTACATGTCACTCCATTTAGCAATTCACGTATTAGCTCTACAGGTGAATCAGCTCCAATTAAAATAGGTCGAGATGGTAAACAATATTATCAAAAAGGTAATTATATGATTCCGGTGGGACAATGAGCGATCAAATACCATTAGGGGCAATACCAGTAGATGAATTTCAAGAAGCACCACAAGCAAGTGCACCACCAGTGCCAGGCGCTATTCCTGTTGATCAATTTGAAGAAGAGGGTGAACTACCTAATGAACTTAAAAAGTATGGATCAACTGCTGAACAAGTAAAAGCAGGATTAGAAGAAGCTGCAAAAGCTGGAACGCTTGGATTATCAACGGCAATAGAACGTGGGTTTGGTGCAAAACCAGAAGACATTCAAGGCCGTGAAGCTGCAAATGAGATATTGCATCCTAATTTAAAAACAGCAGAAAATGTTGCNGGGTTTGCATCTTCTGCGCTTATTCCAGGATTAGGTGAAGCTAATATAGTTAGTGATATAGGTCATGGTGCTCAGGCATTAACTGGTTTAGGTGTTGAGGGTGCTGGTGTTCTTAGTCATATGGGTGGCATGGCTGCAAGAATGGGTGCTGAAACTGCACTTATGCAATCTGGTGATGAAGTATCAAAATATTTTGCTGGAAATCCTGATAACTCTCAAACGGCATTAGCGAATATTGGATTATCTGGTTTAATTGGTGGAGTAGTTGGAGCGCCACTTGGAGCAGTATCACCATTATGGAAAGCTGCTAAAGGGACTGAATTAGNGCAAAAGTTATTTGAAGCTAAAGATTCAATGCTTAATAACGGTATNGGTGGCTTTGCTAAAAAACTACTTTCTACATTAGGCGGAGTAGATGAGAAAAATATTAATGAATATATTCTTGATCGTGAAGGAATTAATTCTACACCTGAAAAACAACAAATTTATGATCATTACCTTCCACACATTGAACAAATTCATTCTGATTTAGCAGAAAAGAAAATAAGCGCAAACGAAGCTGCTGATGCACTTAAAGAAGTTGAACGTAATTTTAAAAACGATTTAACACAGAATAAATTTGAAGCCACCATCGCAAACAATACCGCTAAACAAGCGATGAAGACTGCGACCACAGAGCTTTTAGCTAAGGCTCAAGAGGATGCGATTAATTCAGCTCCAACGGTTACACAGGCTTACAATGAACTATTTCAAAATGCGATTCAAAAAAGTAAAGAATCGTTTCATTTGGTTGAAAATAAAGAAGTATCTTTAAAAGACTTTTTTGAACGTGGTCAATCATTAATTGATGATGTTAGAAAAGGTAAAACAGATAACGCTGAAAAAATTGCAGATAATTTAGATAAATTTTTGGTTAATGTTGGAGAGAATAATCCAGAAAAAATAGCTAAAGGCGATCAAGTTAAAAAAATGATTCAAGCTCTTGATCGAGATTCTAATTATAATTTAGAATCATCTCCTTTTGATAAAGGGATGTCTGGATATTATAAACAACTTAGATATGAGCTTGATAATGCTTTAAAGAAAGCATCTCCTGAATATGCTAGGGCAATGGAGCCGATCGCAAGTGATTTTCAATTAATTAATAAGCTTGGACGGTATGGTGATGAAGTTTCAGCGTCTAAGAAAATTAATTCATTAAAAAATCCTGTTAACTTTAAATACGAAATTCCTTTGCTTGAACAGTTAGAACAAAAAACAGGTTATAACTTTACTAAAAACATCAAAACTTTTGCAGATAAAGACATTAAAGATGCTATGATAAAAGCACTTCCAGAATATGCGGAAGCTTCAAAAACAGCTAATATTTTAACCGCTTTAAAAAATCCTGAAACCATGAGGGCATTAGAAGAGGCTGTAGCGAATACTCCTGAATTTAAAGCACATCAACAAGCGATGAATGAATTAAAAGACGCTTTAGTTGATAAAGAAAACTTACATGGATTAACACCTACTAATCTTGAAAGTAAATTGAATGCAGCAATGCGTGGAACTCGTAACGTAGAAAAGGCAATAAAAAATTTGCCTGCGTATGAAGATAAATCTCTTAATGAAGTATTAGAAAAGTTAAAAGTAAAGCAAAGTTTACAAGGAGGCAGAACAAATGGATCTAAAAACGTTAATTTGTTTGGCGGTATTCTTGGCGGTTTGGGTGGATTATTGGGAGGACATGTTTTAGGTGGTATCGGTGTTGGGGCTGCCGTTGGTTCTTACATGGATAAACACGGTGCTGATGTAGTTAAAAAAGTCTTAGATTTTTATATTGATCATGCTGATCTTCAAAGACTCACTAATGTATCAGATAAAGGAATTTTAAGATCAGCGCTTGCAAAAGTAATTGATCATGGTGGGGATATTTCAGCTAACGGATTTAAATCAATGGTTCAATCCATGAGTCAATCATATCAAGGTAAAAAAATCATTGATCAAAATTCAAAATCTTTATTTAAAAAAGAAAAATTAAAAACTTTAGATATACCTAATAAACAAACAGTAAAACTTGATGATAAAATTAAACAGATTCAGGATAACCCAGATGAATTATCAAAAATTGCAAATGAAATTCAATACTATATGCCTGAACATGGTCAATCATTAAATAATTCAGCAATCAGTGCAATTTCTTATTTAGTTCAATCTAGGCCTAAAAATGCTCAAGCAATGCCTTTTGATAAGAAAATTTTACCAAATAAAATGCAAGAAAATGCATATAATAGAAAACTTCAAATAGCAGAAAATCCTATGATTATTTATGAGCACATTAAAAATGGAACTTTAATCAATCAAGACGTAGTTGCGATAAATTCAATGTTTCCAGGGCTTGCTAATCAAATGAAAAGCTCTATTCAACAAGAAATGATTCAAGCTAAAAATGATAAAGTTCCTTTTCCTTATCATCAGATGAATACAATCAGCATGTTTATTGGTGAACCGCTTAATTCAAGTCAGACACCTCAAGGAATTCAATCAATCTTGATGGCATCAGGAAATCAATCAACTCCTGAAACCGGACAAAATAAAGCAAAAAATAAAGCAACGGGTGTACAAGTAAAATCTATGGATAAAATAGCCGCACTTTATCAGACACCATCACAAGCAAGAGAAGCAAACAGAAAGGCTTAATCGGATACAGTAGCATCTTTATAAAGCCCTGGGATTAGCACCCAGTTAACCTTATTTAGGAGCCCTGACGATGAGCGGTAAAAATCAATTTCCAAATACATATAATTTTCAAACAACTTCACCAATACCTACTTTATTGCCAATGCCAGCAAATCAAACTGGTTCGATTCCATCGGGTGTTGTTGCCGGAACGATGACAGGAACAACAACAATTTATTCAAACATTTTAGACGTTTCAAAAATGGATAACATTGGTCTTGAGGTAAATTGGACTGGAACGCCTACCGGAACAATTCAAATTATGGCTTCAAATAGTGGCGTTAATTTTTATGCTTTAACATTTAATCCAGCGTTAGGACAGCCTTCTGGTTCTGCTGGTGGTTATACAATAGATATAAATCAATTTCCTTTCAAATACATAATGATTCAATACACCAACTCATCTGGAACAGGTTCATTAACTGTTTATGGTCAAAACAGAGATTTAAACTAAGGAGTTACTTTGTCTAACTATGTATGGCCTTTTCAGACTGGAAGCGGTGGAAGTGGAATTTCAACAATAGTTGGATTAAACGGTATTGGTGTATCTACTGTTAGTGGTACATCGACACTTTCTCTTGGTGCGATTACGCCGACAAGTTTACAGACAAATGATATTTATTACCCCGCCGGCCTTGGTGGAAATGTAGCAATAAGTTTAAATACTTATTTTATAAATTCTCCTGATGGCGCCCATTTTATAGATCTTTCTAATAGAAGAATAGAAAATGATTCTGGTGTTGTTGTGGCTGATTTTTCACTTAGTACTTTGCACGATAATTCGAATATTGATTCCTTGGATTGGCAAAATCGTTATCTTCAATATTCTGGTCAAACATCATTAGATTGGGGAAATTATTATACAATAGATTCTGCCGGAAACACCTCTATCGATTGGAATAATAGGCTTCTTACTCTTGGTGATAATTCTACGGTCGATTGGTATAATTGTTATTTACAAACAACAAGCGGTATCGGAACAGTAAATTCTGTCGAGTGGGCAAATTTTACTCTTTACGATAGTTCAAACATCCTTGCTCAAAATTGGTTATCGAGACAATTATTTGATACTGGTGGAAATGGTTCTGTTGATTATAATAATCGACTTTTATTTGATTATGAATCTGGAAATCTTTATCCGACGGTTTATTTCGGAACTCAAGGTGGCACTGTACCGCTTGCATTATTAGATTCAAACGGCGTAAGCCTTGAATGGGATAATAGATTCCTAGCAGATAACGGCGGAGAAGTTTCTCTTTTTTGGAACAATAGAACATTGGTTTACACTGATGGAACCACTATTGTTGCAAATTGGGGCGCGACGATTTTAACTGACTATACAAATGGAAATAGCAGTATTGATTGGACCAATCGAAATTTATACGACCATAACGGTAGCCAGTCTATTTTATATGATTATAGATATCTCATTGATTCAAGCGGAAATATTGGCATAGATTGGGACAATAGGGTTTTAGTAGATGCTGCAGCGAACGGTTCTGCTGATTGGAACAATAGATTATTATATGACAGCACTGGGCAAAATTCAATAAGGTGGGATAATAGAATCACTTATGATTCTAGTGGTAATGAATCAATTGATTACAGCAATAGATTTCTAGTAAATTCAGGAACAGCGGGTGATCCTGCTCAAACTCCATCTTTAGATTGGCAAAATAATTTATTAATTACTACCGCTCAAGGTGCGCCAACCACTTCAGTAGATTGGTATAATTGTTATTCATACGATCAAGTAAATGGATATTTAAGTATTGATTGGAACTCAAGAATTCTTTATGAAAGCAACGGATCTACACCGATTTTAAATTGGTCAAATGCAGCGGTTCAACTTCCATATCTTGCTCTTTCTGGAAGCTATGCGCTTTATGCGGACTCATCGAATAATGTTCTAGCTTCATCGGTTACTCTTGCTGATTTAAATACTCTTCTTGGGATTAATACAAGTACAACAATACAAGCTCAAATTAGCGCAATTTCTGCAGGTATTTCTTGGAAAAATCCTGTAACTGCTGCAACTACATCAGCTTTGCCTACAAATACTTATAACAATGGTTCAAGTGGTGTTGGTGCAACATTAACTGCTTCTTCAAACGGTGCATTTCCCACTGTTGATGGACAGACCGTTTCGTTGAATGGATCTGTTTTAATTCAAAATGAATCTACACAATCACATAATGGTATTTATACTTTAACCACAGCAGGAAGTGGATCAACTGCATGGGTATTAACAAGGAGATCTGATTCTAATTCTAGTTCATCTTTAACTGGTGCTACCTGTAGCACTCTTGGCGGCACTACTTATCCAGAGGGAACAATATTTACTCAACAAGCAGTAAGTCCAACTGTTGGAACTACCGCAATTACATTTGTTGAATCAGCAACGGGTGTTTATTCAGCAAGTGGTCAAGGTATTACATTAAGCGCAGGAGTTTTTAGTCTTCAGTTAGATGGATCAACACTTTCACAATCTGTGAGCGGTGTAAAAGTAGCTACTGGGGGAATTACAAATAATGAAATAAATTCCACTGCTGCGATAGCTTTTACAAAACTCGCAGCACAAACAGCTTATTCTATTCCTGCGGCAAATAGTTCAGGATTTTTAGCAAGTTCTCCACTTTATTATAATGGTGGTTATTTTGGATTTAATACCAATGCGCCCACTAATACAATAACACTTGGAAGTACTTCAAATGGTATTGCTGCATTTAATACTTCAGACCAAACTACAAACTTTGCAAGCGTGACTTCATCATGGCAAAGTAGCATTTACAACATCGTTTCAGCGGCAGGTGGTACCGTAACAAATCCTTTGCCAATTCAATTTTCTCTACAATCTACAACTGGAAGCACGGGGTATCGTCAATTCACAATTTACGATGTTACTGGAAGACCATTTACTGGCGCTGGTATTTTTGATTTTACAAATTTAAATTCAAGCGTTGCAGGAGCTACAAATGCAATGCGGGGAATTTATTCTGGATCTAGTACTTTTCAACAAACATTGGGAATTTATCCCACAGTAAATCAAAGCTCGACCGCTTCTTTCTCTGGCTTTTACATGTCTCCATACATTCAAACAATTGGAGGGAGCACCCTTAATCTTGATTTGGGTTATAATAGCGCCGCAAATAACAGCGGAACTCACACGCAAACTTTTTCAGTAGATTATCATGGTGATGTTGTAATCGGTAATACAGCTTCATCAGGAATAACTTTATTTAATACCTCTGATAGATCTACGAATTACGAAAAGCTACAGGCATATTGGAATAGTAATATTTTTAAAATAGGAACTTCAGCCGGTGGCACCGGAACTACTAGATCAATGCAGTTCTTTAGTGGAAACCGTGTTCTGTCTTTTAATGCTTCAGTATCTTCAACGGTGGGAGTTTTTGATTTTAATCACGGAAATCCTGGTGCAGCATTAGGTAATTCTAATGCATATACATTAACTGGAAGTAATTCTGCTAGTACTGGNATATTTTCNGAATTTGCATTATTNACNCAATCATCTCAAACAAGCACAGCAACTTGGAGGGGGATGTGGGTTTCACCTTATTTGGCTAGTCTTGGCGGTACTGCAAATCTATTAGTTGATTTAGGAACCAACACAGCTGCGAATGGCGCTGGAACACATACGTCTAAATTCACCGTGGACATTAGTGGTAATTCAGTGGGGAATACTCACGCAAATAAATCATTAGCATATTCTACACTCCCAAGTAGTCCGTTAACAGGAATGCAAGCCGTAATCACAGACTCAACGGTGAACACATGGGGAACTACTGTTACCACAGGCGGCGGTTCTTATACGGTAATGATTTGGTATAACGGTAGTAATTGGAAAGTTTACGGAGCATAAAGCGTGAATCTAACTCACATGTTTTATGTTTTTAAATAAAAAGAGTTGAAAGGAATTTTATGATTTCATTTAGTCCAGCGAATACATTAGATAATGGTGGTCAAATTAGTGAAGCAGTTGTTACAAGTTTATCTTTTAATCCAACTACATTAAGATTAAGTGGCATTATTTCAGCTTATTTTGATTCTACACATCAAGCATCTGGTAAACCAATGAGAACATACCAAATAAATTCATCAATCACACAAGCTCAATCTGTTGGTAACTTAATTGCTTTGTTAGAAAGTTTAGCAATTGCAAAATATCCTGATTTACAAGGTGGAACTCAATCATAATTTATGAATGAATATCATTTTGGAATATTTGAAATATCAATATCTTTAATTAGCGCAATATTCTGGTTTGCTAGACTAGAATTTAACAGTGCTCAAAATAGAAAAGATATTGCTATTTTATGGTCTAAACACGATGATTTAACCAGTGAACTAAAACTTATTAGATCTTCATTGAATCGCATTGAGGGTGTTTTAAGTGTACAATTTAAGAAAGAGGAATAAAAAATGTTAGTACAAATCGCAACTTTCGTATCAAATTCTTTACCAGCTCAAACATCAATTGTGGCTATTGTTTTGGAATCAGTTTTAAGATTGGTGCCATCACAAAAACCTTTATCAATTATTTACGGAATCGGATCTGCACTTGATCAGCTTGCTAAAATCTTTTCTGGGATTGCGGCGTTTACTGATAAAGTACTTCCACAAAACATTTCTAAATAATGCCTACTTTAATTTTAGATATAATTAACGAGGGTCTGAAATTCATCGATGCTAAACAAGCAACGGCGATTCAGATCCGCGTTTTAAATTTGAGGAGTGATTGGGATGCAGAACTTGCAAAAGGTGATAAAAGGGACGACGCCCATTTGGATATGCTTACTGATGAGTTGCTCCAGCTTGGCCAACTATTTCTTACCTCAATTAAGTCAGCGTCACCTACGAATCAGTCTTGATGGCCCCTACACAGAATACCGTTGGTATGAAACCGTATGTGTGAAAAAGTTCCTTGGCCTTTGTATCAATCATAATGACATTGAGCATATCGAAAAAGATTTCGATTTTACAAAGGCTGATGACCGAGCAAAATTTAATTCAATGAATTTTGACTGCTCTGTCAGGGAGCGTCCATGAATTTTACATTAAAGCGTGATGATAAATGCAAAGATGGTGTTTTTGGTGGATTATATGATGAAGAAGATAAACTTTGTTTTCACACGCTTGAGCATTCTTATGGAGATACTTTTGAACCGAAAGTCCCTGTAGGTGTTTATAAATGCATAAGAAGATTTTCACCAAGATTTAAGACTAATGTATTTATGTTAACTGATGTTCCAGGATGTGATTTTATTGAATTTCACACAGGAAATTTCTTAGAAGACTCGCATGGTTGTATTTTATTAGGACTTCATAAGTCTATCAATAAAGAAGGTATAAAAATTATACTTATGTCAAAAGATGCATTTCAATATTTTATGAAGATGCAAGATGGATTAACTGAGTTTGAGTTAACGGTTATAGATTTGCCCAGGTAGCTTAACGGTAAAGCGACTCATAGGGGCACCTATGTCAAGATGGTGTTCGATTCACCCCTGGGTGCCATTCTCCGCGCTTTCGATTTGTTTGAGTGCATTTATTGCTGTTTCGTAGTCAAAATAATCGCCATACCACTTTTCACCCTTTTCATCCATAGAATGCGTTTCCGGGTCAGCGTATTTTTTTAATGCTTTAATAGAAATCTCAAGCTGCTTTTTTAGCTTTTCAATCTCATTCTCAAATTTTTGTGATTTATCAAAATAATAATCTGCCCATTTTCTTTCTGATTGGCATTCAGAAGCAAGTTCTCTATCTAATTTTCTATTTTCAAATTTTAATTGATTATTTTCTGCTTTTAGCTTTTTAATTTCTTGACTGCTAAGATATTCAATCTCCGCTTTTTGAATGCAAGCGTTTTTTAGCTTGTCTCTTAACTCTTCAATCTCCGCCTCGGCTGCTTTAAAACCTGCTTTATACGCATCACAAACTTGATTGGCACTGTATTTATTATCGTCGTCAGAATCTAAGTTTACCCAATAATTTTCTGCTTTGTGTGTTAATTCATCAACGCCCGTTTTGGTGGTGCTCATTTTAAATTTCTCCCCGTAAAAAAATAATAGATTAAACATGGAATAAAACGCAGGCAAAGTTGAAGCTTATTATATTTTTTCATACCTCGCCGCCTTTAATTTTCTGCAACGCCCATTTCACAGCATCAACAAAAGCTTGACCGCGATCTTTATTTGAAAATTGATGATTTTTACACCACAAAAGCGCGGCCTCTTGAATCTCTTCCTCACTTATCAAAGGCTCGGGGATCACTTCGCGACAATGGATTGATTCTTCGCTCTCGTCTAGCACTGGTTTTTCATCCCATGCTTCGTAACAACTGATGTCTGAGTATCTGTGGTATGGTTTGTCTATAATCCAAAATTCCATAGGTGCTTTTTTCTCGCTCATCCCTCACGCCCTTTCATTTTCTCCAACGCTGCCCGATAACCGCTGTAAAAATCATAGCTCTCATCATGATAAGGACATGAGCCTGATTCAAAATAAAAACTAGACGGATCACAATTGCACTCTTTATTTGCTAAATGTATTTTATATGCTTCATCAATTTCCTCTTCACTTATCAAAGGATCGGGGAGCACTTCGCGAACAACTGCAACTTCCATTTTTGGGTCTACTTCAAATGGTTCATCGACAAGCCAACCTTCGTAAATAATGTTGCCTGAACCAATGACTACATTCCACTGTCGTGCTTTTTTCTCGCTCATAAAACAGCCTCATAAGTAGATTCAAAAACATCAGGTTTACATGGGTAAATTTCACCTTTTACACCTGTAATAATCCAATCTTTAGGGCAAACAATATGACCACCTTCTAATGTGTCAATCCATCCATGCCAGTGCATTATAGTACCGCAATGCTTGCATGGGTTTTGACCATCCAATTCTGGTGTACGATAGTAATCAACATCACGTTCAACACCTTCAACATAAGGCGATACTTCAAACCACTGATATGCTTCAATAACTACTGGTTTCTTTCTATATTTCATTCTATGCTCCTTAAAAACTTATGTGCTCTTTCATGTGCTTTATTTCCACTTATGTAATTTTCATCGCAAGTTAAATCAACAATTACATTCAAAGCTCGCTCGTAGCTTTCAATTAAATTCCCACAAAAAAGCATTAACGCTAAAACTTGTTCAGCATCATCGAAAATATCGTTAGGGGCATTTGTGTTTAAAAATTCTTTCAACTTCTCAAGCTCTTCTTTTTTCATGACTCACCCATTTCTTTCAAAAACTCGCGGGCTCTGCGTCCACCGATACCGCAAACAAAATCAGGTTGATCTGTATAGTATTTACAACCAACATCGCTAAAAGTAATGCAGTCTTTTACATCATACTGGTATTTGTAAAACTTCCAATTATCTCTATCAGCATAGAATTTTATCACCTTCAAAGCCCGATCAAGCTTCCTTTTCAGTTCCTCAATTTCATTATCCCTCTTCACTAACAAACGCATCAACCTTTGAGCGTCGGTGTCTTTAACGGCATCAATCTTCGCGCCTGAGACTTCGCAGTATTTCGTCATTTTAAAACTCCTTCAAGATTAGGCTTAACAAATTTACCAAAATAAAAAAGTGCGCTAGGTGCGCCGCCTGTCCATTTTTGTTTCACTCCACTTTTTAAAAATGAAATTCTACCCTTAATAAAATAAACATGATCAACTTCATTTAAAAGTTTTTGACACCATTTTGTATCTGTTCTAGCAAACAATAAAGCAATTCCATTTCTATGATCAATAAATTTATCAACCCATTTTGAAGCTTCAGAATATGGAGGATTCATCCATACACGGCCAAACCAATTAATATGAAGGCCATGGTCTTCATTTATAAACTTTGCAGTGTTGTGCTTTTTGTTACCACAAGGATCAAGATCAAACTCACCAAGTGAGCGGATAATTTCCAATGGTGTCCACCAATCGTCTGTAGCTCCTTTGTTTGGTGTTTCATGTCCTGCCATGCCACTCATTCATCACCTTCATTATCTTTTCTATTCCTATTAAAATTACTCATTGAAGCTTCAAATGAAGCTAATGTAAGAACAAGCCAACAAGTAGATATAATCCAATGTTCGTAAACAAATTGCATTATTTTTCACCTTCTTTATCTGGGATTTCGTAAGTGTGGATTAATTTGTGATTTACGTTAATAAAATATTTTTCTGATGCAGAGTCAGCTTTTACCTCATAAATAAAATCATTTATTGAAATATATTTATTAATCTTCATTTTTTCTTACCTCCACACGTGCATACATAAATCAGACATGATGGCTCGTGAGTCATTCTTGTTCCCTTGGTAAATTTCTTATATATTCATCAGCTTCTTCACTACTCATCTTTTTTTCATTAATTAAATAAACTTTAAAATCTTTTAAATTCATAATTATTTCATTTGGATTACCGCAATGTTTAAGATTAACACTTAAAGCATCTTGAATAAGATCATTTAAGAATTTATTAATCTTCACAACTTACTCCTATAATCAAACACAAGCCCAAACTTCTTCATTTTAAAAATAAGAGCAGTGCGCTTGATGTTGAGATAATTTGCAGCTTGGGTTACGTTTTTAGATACGCTAAAAGCTTCTTCAATGAGTAGCTTCTCATATTTAAATAGTTCTTGTTTAAGGTCGATCATTTAAAAAACTCTCTAAATACATCATTTTTGTATTTTCCTTCTGTCAATTCAATAACTTCTCTTATGGTGTATTTTGCTTTTAATTTCTGTGATTCACAAAATAATTTAGTACCTTGCTCACATGCCCCAGTTATTGCTCTATATGCTTGTATAGCTTTTGCTTGAGTAACTATTGTATCAAGCGTCCATTTTTTATATTCTGAAGTATCTCGATCAGAAAGTTTATATTTTAAAGAATCCTTGGCTTCTTTGATTGTTTTACCATGAGAATATACTCCACCTTTCTGAATGATAAAGGAAACATCTAATTTTCCAACAATCTTGACCTTAAATATTTTAATATTTTTAATTGCTTTAACTGATATCAAAAAAGATAAAATACCATCTATTTTAACAAATTTTCTTTTTTTAAAAGATTTTTCCAATGCCTTTTTACAAAATTCTTTTGCTTTAGGATCTTGTTTATTTATTAAATTATTTGTTTCAAGCTTAGCGTTGGCACGGATATACAAGTCACCACCAACAGTAGTAAGTGCAGATGCCTCAAGATTAGAGTTGGAATTGATATACAAGCCACCACCGACAGTAGTAAGTGCCTCAAGATTAGTGTTGTCATGAATGGACAAGTCACCACCAACAGTAGTAAGTGCCTCAAGATTAGTGTTGTCATAAATGGACAAGTCACCACCAACAGTAGTAAGTGCCTCAAGATTAGTGTTGGCATGAATGTACAAGCCACCACCAACAGTAGTAAGTGCCTCAAGTTTAGTGTTGTCATAAATGTACAAGTCACCACCGACAGTAGTAAGTGCCTCAAGATTAGTGTTGTCATGAATGGACAAGTGACCACCAACAGTAGTAAGTGCCTCAAGATTAGTGTTGGCATGAATGTACAAGCCACCACCGATTACTTTTAATTTAGGAGCTGAAAAATTAACTCCATTTTCAATTTTTAAAAATCCAGTTATTTCAGTAAAATCTACAATTGTGTCTTTTGTTATTATTAAATCGCCTATGTGTTTTTTCATAAACAAATAGTACTATAATGTCATATTATTGACAATCATTTTCTAAGAAACTTTTCAAGTAAGTCACCACATTGATAAGGAACACTTGCATAGTCAGTAGATGAAGAGTGGCTGTAACCTACAGCATGGCAAAATTCATGAAATAGCGTGTTTGCAAGCGAAGGGCCATCTTGATTTTGAAAAAAAGCACGATTAAAAGTGATTGATCCATCGGTATCTTCTTCTGCAATGGTATGACTAACATGAGTTGCCCACCACCCTAGATTCTCACAAGATAGATTTGAAATTACAATCGGCGCGGTAAGCTTGGCTACAATTTCAGCATTCGTATCATCAGTGTTATCAAACTTAGCTTCATTTAAAACAGAAATAAAATCCTGATCTAAGATTGCTTTATTGACAAGGTCACAAGCCTCTTGAAGCTTTTTAAGTTCATCATCACCGAAGTCTGTAAGTTGTCCTAATGTAATCATTGAATCCCCCAGCTATATAAAAATAAGAACAAATAAAAAAGCACGCCTATCAGTAAAAGTTTAGCTCCTGTGATATCATTTTCAGTATGCTTCATTCTTTGTAATCTCCAAAATTATTAGGAATTGGAAAGCACTTACCAATAAAAGGATCATCTTTAGATATCATTTTTAAAATTGGATCTTCCCGATACAGTAAAACTTCTATGTCTATATCTCTATAAGTCCATATTAACACTTTAGTTAAAACGCTTTTTTTAGAAAATTCTAAAGCCCATGATTCATTACGTTTTAAAGCTCTGTAATATCCGCGCCATCTTTTTACTGGAATATTCATAAATAAAATATTGGCTTAGTCACCCAACTTAAGCTTCTATCCCACCAAGGATAGACATTACATCGCTTAACTAATTTAATTCCGATCAACTTTCGGAAACCAAAATCATCTCTCCCCAATGTTTAAAACAATAATAAAAATTAACCCCATGGTGCCGATTCCAAAAACAGCTGTTAACAAAAAGCTTAGTACTGCTTGCAAATCTGAAACATCACTTGGGAAGTACATCTTCTAAAACCTTTATCACATCGTCTAAAGAGCGCGCAACAAATGCAACGCCTTTAGAATTGTTTATTTTATTTATAAAATCTCTTTGTTCACCACTTACAACACCTTTAGCAGATTTAACCTCAATGGCAAGGAATCTACCATCAGGAAGGATGCCAAGGATATCTGATATTCCACAAATGTGATGACGATTGCTTGAGCGTCTAAAAATATTTTTTTTAGCATCCCAAATTCCTGTTCTTTGGATCTTAAATGCAAAGATATTTTTTAATTCTAAATAGTTCAAAATTAAATTCTCAATTGGTTTCTCAAGCGAACGCCTCATGATTGTCTTCGTATCTTAACTTTACATGAATAGCAAATCTCACCACCGGATTTATGAGCAGGTTTACCGCAACGACGGCAGTTAGTTTGTCTGCACTTAAGACAAAAGCCAGTCTTATGAGAGGTGATCTGTTCACAAGATTGCCCTTTGCATTTAAAATGTATTCCAACACGAAGCATTTTAATTTGTTTATCTGAGTATTGCATAATTTTAAAAACCAGGGCCACAACAGCGATTTATTAAACTTCGTAGCCCTGGTATGTTCTAATCAGGAGAACCAACTACTGACTAGAAAAGGATATCGTCGTCTTTACCAAATGTGTTGATGGATTCTTTATAAGGAAACTTAACAAGTTCAATGTAAAGTTTACCATTTTTAAGATTTGCAGCGATATTATTTAGACCAAAGGGTTTAGTTTTGAAATAAAGATCACCATTATCTAAAGTTTTAGAAACTTCTAAGATAGCAATTAACATTTTGTTTTCTGGTTTATTACTCATGACATCACCTCAAATTTGCTTAAGTTATCGATTAGGACTTCCATTTCTTCATTGGTTAAATCTTTAGATTGTTTTTGAAAAGCGTTATCAATGAAGTCTGAAAGTTGTTTAACGGTCCAGTTTAGCTTCTTACGAAGTTCTTTAATCTCGCTTGACATCTCTTCACGAGAAGCATTAGCGCCATAATTAAACGATGTGTCTACAATAGGAGGTGGTGGGATAATGTTATCTACCCATGCATTGTAGTCAGCGGAAATAATACATGGGTCTATATCGCCTTGTAATTGAGCTGTAGCGACTTTTACATGTTCTTTAGGGGTAAGTATGGGTTTAGGTGTAATGGGCTTAGAATCAATTTTAGGCGTTTCTGTTCTACCCATAGCAAGTTCAGCGTCATCATCAGTTTGATAGCAGCCTATAATTGCCGCTAGTGTGTAACGGCGCATATAGGTTAAGGCAGATCCGAAAGCTTGTGGGTCATTAGCTTTAGCAATAGGGATTTCACCTTCTGAAGAGATCGATTGCCCTGAAGTATGCATGAGAATGGTTTTTAAACATTTACCAGTTACTAACTGAGCCACAGCTAAGCCTTTAGGAGCATAGTAAGTTTGAAACACTTGCATGACTTGCTTCAGATCAGCGTAGTTGCTTTTAAAAAATGGGTTCTTAGCATCTTTAAAAGCTCCATTCATTTCTATTTGAGCTAAAGACAAAGCTTTGGCTAGTTCATTAATATCATTCATTTTCTTTTTCCTCTTAATTCGTTGGTATAATCGATCCATTGGAACTCATTCATTATCTCATTCCAATATCCGATCGTAGGTTTGTGATACTTTGCATTCAAATTACAGACACAACTTTGAGTTGGCTTTTTCTTTTTAAGCATCGATTTAACAATGTGATCGACAGATTCATGAATCGTTCTGATTTGGTTTTCACAGGTTGGGCATTTCATAGGGTTGGTTCTCCTTGAGAGAAGAATACCATGGTGTCAGAAATCTGTCAATCAGTATTTTAAAAAAGTATTTCGGCTTCATCAATTACAGGCTCAATATTTTTAAACGAGTTTAATATAATATCTTTCGGTTTTCGAGCTTCTAAAATTTGTTCTTTAGTTGGCACTACTCTAACAAAAACTTTGTTCCATCGAACGACATAACTTGGAACTTGATGACCCGCTGGGCAATTGCAAGCATAGGCCGTTCCAGGGAATCCTGAGTCAGGATCTAAGATTAAACCAGACCCATCACAATAAGCACACTCTAGCTTTGCCATAGGAAGCTTTAATTTCAATTCTAAGAACGTTTCTTTAAATTTTGGTAGTAAGGGTGCCCTCTCTTGTTCCGCTATTAATTTCGAAACTGTGAGCGAATAAAGGGCATTGTCAATTTTCTTTGCCCATTCCCAAATTTGATGCAGTCGCTCATCAGGATAATTCTTTTCATTAAAAACTTCCATCAGCCGTGCCATCTGAGTTTGAAATTCTTGCCTAGTCATGAAGGAAGCTCCAATCCTTTTCTTTTTTAATTTTATCAGCGGTGCCAGCTTGAGGATCAAGCCAGTCTCGCCATGAGTTTACGAAGGTTGAAAAATGTTGAATGAATTGTACTTCAGTTCCATTATTTTTTAAATAAGTTTTATATAATTCAATCGATTTAATTAAATCTTGATAATCTTGGTCGGTTTTAATGGTGGATTTAAGCTTTGCTATGCCACGACCCTTACCAAGCTTTCTTGGATAATTTTTGTAAACTATTTCAAAATCAAAACTCAAACGCGAATTCGTAGAATGCGCAATAGTATTTTGTTCTGTCTTGTCTTGTAATGTCTTGTCTTGTCTTGTAGCGTCCGGATCGTTTACGTTCGCGTACCGTCCTCGTACCGTGCGGACTTCAACTAGTTGTAATTTTTTATATTTTTCAATTGCGCGGTCAATGTCACGGTCAGAGATGCGGTGAACTACGCGGTGAACGCACCGGTAAATCGAATCGTCCAAAAAAAACAGTTCGTTTTTTGCTTTTGACGCTTCACAAAGAAGCAATAAAAAAATTAATTTTTCATCATTTGTTAAATTAGAAATTTTGTTGTCATAAAAAAAATCATTTTGAAATCTAAACCAAGAAGGATGATCAACGTCTTTTCTTCCATTGTATTTTTGCCAATTAATTATGCTTAATTTTAAATCCATATTTAAAAATAAAAACCCCCCAAGAAAGCCATCACACAATCTTGAGGGGTAGTCTCCACAGTTTTTTAAACTGTTTTGATTAAATTTTAAGCCGTGATGGTGCTTTAATGTTTTAGTAGCATTAAACTTTTTTAGTTGCAATTCTATAAAACCTATTTACTCTTTTATTAAATCTTACAAGGGGGATTTATGACAGAAGAACAAACAACTCCACGTCCGTTAGAAAAAATTCAAAAAGAATACGAAGAAATTTGCAAAATAATCGGTGATAGAACTCTCCAAATTAAAAGAGCTGAGGCCGCTGGTTTTAATCTCATGAGAGAAGCCGATATCTTAGCCCAAGAAAAAGCAAAGATTGATGCCGCGAATAAAGCGGTTGATGAAAAGAAATCTGCTAAAAAATTAAAATCTGTTCCAAAGGCTTCCAATGTTCAATCGCAAGTATAATCTACCTAGATCATTTACTGAACTCGATGCTTTAGTGGATAGAATTGTTAAGAAGTATAAACTTGATGATAAAGTCCACGCTCAAGCAATGATCTGTAATGCCATTAGTCACCTACCAAATGATGGTGTTGCAAAATGCAGCGATGAGTATTTAGGTAACTTTATTCTCAAGCATATTGCTAATACCATTGTAGATCACCGTAGAAACGAATTAAGGCACGAAGCACAGGTAAACTACTTGTACGATACCCTAAAGCAAGATCCTGCTAATAATCAAGCTAGAGACGAATTACAGAAGGCCGCTGATCAAGGTTCTGACTCAGCTAAAAAAGCTATTGAAAAATTATTCCCAAAGGATGCAACAAATGGAGATAATATTTCCAATGTCATTCCCATTCAATCGGAACAATAAAGCTTTTAAAGATCTTGAAAAACATTGGTATAAAATATTAAAAGAGTCGGGATTTATCGATGTAGAAGATACCACACGTGATGACAGACCTCTTAAAAATTATCATAAATATATTTTCAATAAGATGGAGATTTCAAAGGTTATGTCTGCTCAAGACTATCACTACAAAGCCAAAGAACTGTTATTGTATCATGACTTTGACTGTCCTATTCAAAAGATTGTGTGGATGCTTCATAGTGAAGGATTATCCATTCTTGCTATTAAAAAAGAGCTTGAAAATACCGATTCACCATGGGGTAAAGATAAAATTCATAGGAATTTAAAGAAGGTTGCGTCATTTCTTAAATGAAAGTAATTCTAAGGCCATTTATCATTGATTCTGATGCAGGTGCTATAATGAAGAGCTGGCCTTCTGGTGCTTACTTTTCATCTGTTGTACCTATTAAAGAAAATAAAAAAAAATGGCACAAAAACTATTATGACTATGTCCTAAAGCATCTTAATCTTGGAAATATAACCATTGCTTGTCTTCAAGAAGATACAAATACAATAGTCGGATATTGTGTTATGTATCTTAATCAACTCGAATGGATCTCTGTTAAGAAAGAATATAGAAACAATGGCATTGCTCGTATGCTTTTAAATAATAAAAACATACAAACAATCAATACAACCAATCTAACTAAAATAGGCGCAGCTATTTTAAAGAATCATCCAGAATTTTTAAATAAGGAGAAACAAGATGGCCAGACCAAAGAAAGAAGAACAAACAATGAGTGATAATAAAGACCTTCATCCAATGCTTCAAAAACAATTCGATTCAGGAATCCCTGTCAAAATAGCTGCATTTAAACAAGCCGTAAACAACGGTTACAATGTGCCAGAAAATCAATTCTATGTTGATTCAGATAACAAAAACAGACAGGTTGAGATGAGATATACATCAGAAGATTTGTTTTGTTTTCAAAATGGCATATTTTTTGCCATACCTAAAAGTTCAATCAAATATGTGCATTTTATTTGATCACTATTTTAATCAGGTATTAAAGTGAACGAAAAAAGCCTTAAAAACCTTAGAAAATTTAAAAAGGGTGAAGTTCATAACCCTAATGGTCGCCCTAAAGTTATTCTTCCAGAGCTTCAAAAAGTAATCGACGGTAACAGAAACTCAGTCAAGCTCATGATTATCCAAAAGCTTGACTCTACTTTTGAAACTTGGCTAGACAACATAATTAAACAAGGCTGTACTTATGGTGATGTCAATACTTTAAAAATGCTTCTTGAGATGGCTTTAGGTAAAATGGTTGAAGATCCTCCTGATTTTCCAGTTAATGAAGAAGAAAAACTGTTAATTCTTGAATTTAGAAGAAGGAAAAAAGAGCAAGATGAGCGAGATAACACCCCAGCTGTCAAGCTTCCTGAATGACCACTTTAAAAAATTGGCTCTTCCTAAGTTTGATTTAAATTCATTTCTATTTAAAGAACAGCTTGCTTTGGTTAATGATCCTGCAAAATTTGCTACTGCCGTTTGCTCGGTCAGAGCTGGTAAAACCATATCTTGCGCCGCTGATTTAATTAACACAGCGTTAACAAAACCTGGCACCGTTGGTTTATATATTACTCTTGCTAGATCTTCAGCAAAGCGTATTATATGGCCCGAATTACATAAAATTAATCGTGATTTTAAACTAGGAGCAATTCCAAATGAATCAGATCTTTCTTTTAAATTTCCTAATAACAGCATTATTTATTGTAGTGGCGCTAGTGATTCTGCCGAAATTGAGAAATTCCGTGGTCTTTCTAATGTTGCGCTTGGTTATCTGGATGAATCTCAAGCTTTCAGGGCTCATATTAAAGAGCTTGTTGAAGAAATCCTCATCAAGCGGTTATATGACACTAACGGAAGATTACGCCTCATTGGAACTCCGGGTCCAATTCCTGCGGGATACTTCTATGAAGCTTCTCAGTCGTCATCATGGTCGCATCATGCGTGGACATTACACAACAACCCTTGGATCCAAAGAAAATCCGGTTGTTCTGTTGTAGAACTAATCCAACAAGATTGTGACCGTAAAGGTGTAACAATAGATGATCCATCGATTCAAAGAGAATGTTTTGGTAGATGGGTTTTAGATTCAACTTCTCTCTTACTTCAATACAAACCTGAAATAAATGATTATGATGAAATACCTCGCGGTGCTTGGAATTATATTCTCGGCATGGATTTTGGTTATGATGATGCAGATTCTTTCACAGTATTGGCATTCTCTGATCACAGCCCTAATACTTATCTTGTAGAAGAAGTTATAAACTCAAACCATACTTTCGATCAAATGGCTCATGAAGTGGATAAGTTATTTAAAAAATATAACTTCTGTAGAGTTGTAGCTGATCCAGGTGGTGGTGGTAAAAAACTTGTAGAGTCCTTAAAGCAACGTTATCCTATCCCTATGATTGCTGCTGATAAGCAAGGGAAAATTGCTAATTATGGACTACTCAATAACGCCCTTAGAAGTGGTAGATTCTTTGCAAAACGAAATAGCAGATTTGCTCAAGATTGTAACTTACTTGAGCGAGACAGAGACCGATCTACTCCTGATAAAACAATTGTCAAAGGGCATTCGGATGCGGTTGATTCTTGCTTTATAGCAGGAACATTAATTGAATGCGAGCGTGGATTAATTCCAATAGAATTAGTCAATCTTAATGACAGGGTTCTTACTCGTGATGGATATAAGAATGTTGTTGCATCATTTTCATTTGGTTTTAAAGAAGTTGTTCAATATGAATTCTCTAATGGAACCAAGATAACATGTACAGATGATCATCCTTTCTATACACAGAGAGGATTCGTTAATGCGGGATCATTGTTATATGCAGATAGCTGTGTTAGCTTATCTACATGGCAAAAAGAGAAGAAATCATCTTTAACGGATATAAATTCTGGAGATATCCAGACTCAAAAAGACCACACCTCAGAAAGTATTTTGAAGGAAAACCAGGACATAAAAGAAAATTTTTACATAGATATGTGTACGAATGCTCTTTCGGAGAAATTGAAAAGGGCTTTCAAATTCACCACAAAGACGGAAACTCTCTTAACAATGAACTCAGTAATCTTGAATGCGTTTCCACAAAAGAGCACAACAGAATACACAAAGAAGAAAGGCTTAAAATTAAATGCGTTTGCACTGTCTGCAATAAAGAATATCTTTCAGACAAAACAAGCAAAAAGACAATATTCCACTGCTCTGGAGCATGCAGGGCTAAATATAGGAGAATGTCAGGAAAAGACAACGCATCATTCAATTGCAAGCTATGTGGAAAAGAGTTTATGGCGACAAGGTTTAAACCAAGAATGTATTGCGGTTACTCTTGTTCGACGAAAGATCAAAACTCAAAAAGAAGTAGTTTATAATCTAACCATAGCGAGTAGTCCCGAATACTTTGCAAATGGAATTCTTGTTCATAATTGTCTCTACGCATTTAGAGAGTCTCCAGCCTATAGCTACACTCCACCATTACCTAAGCCAGCTGCAGGAACAGCAGAAGCAGACAAAGAATTTGCGCAAGCGCTATTCGAGCACAACATGCAAAAAATAGAGCGTGAACGCAAAGCAAAAGAAGGTGATGAGTTTGGTCAATGGAACGTTGATCAAAACATGGCCCCATCTTGGAATCAATGGAATGACTAAGTCGGATAAATAAGCATCAATAAGATGCCATTACAATCAGGTAAATCAAAGCAAGCTTTCGTACATAATATAAAAACAGAAATTAAAGCAGGTAAGCCTCAAAAGCAGGCTGTTGCTATTGCTTATTCTGAAAAGGGGAAACACATGAATAAAGGTGGGGAAGTAGAAGGAAAAATATCAGATGATGACATGATTGATAGTCATCTAGCAATGGAAGCTGTTCATGCTGTTCATAATAAAGATCACGAAACCTTTAAAAGTAGTCTCCATGCTTTAATGTCTAGTTATTTAGCGCGTATGCAAGAAGGAGAAGATTAATGTTAGATGCAAAACAAATTAGTGCTGCAATCAGAGCAAAAAAAAAGAAATTAATGAATTCTGAACCAGAAATCATTGATACTTCACCAACTCCTGACATGAATGCTCAAGATATTATGGATCTTGAAACTAAGGGAAGAATTGAAGGAACACTGGATAGTCCTAAAAAGATCAATGCCGACGAAACTATGATGGATGAATCATATGATGGCGTTGGTATTAGTCCAGAGCAAAAAAAGAGAATGCCTAGACTGCGCAAGTATATTGACTCAATGGATCTGTAAAATGATCGATCATAAAGACATTGAAGCTATTGCAAAAACTTTGAGACAATACGGTGTCGATTATATCAAAACCGCTAATCTTGAAATGAGAATGGGTAAAGGAGAATCTGTCACTCCTTTGCCTATTCCTATTTTTAAAGAAGCTTCTCAGGCTCAAGAGCAAGAAAATATTATTAAACACAAGGTTGAAGAAATGAAATCAGTAATGAAACTCAGTGATGAGGAGCTTATTGATTCTTTATTTCCAGTCAAAGATGAAGAATCTGATGAGGTAATTGAATAATGGCATTTACTAAAGAAGAAATCATTGAAACTGGTATAATGAGACCTGAAAAAGTTGTTGATCCAAGGTCTAA
>JGI26470J50227_1000124_pt1 | contig 36506 bp, 31 predicted proteins | sample FreactTroBogLake_FD_50227 | JGI IMG/M metagenome (IMG submission 50227)
GGCAACCATGCTCAGGAACGGGTGGCAAACTTCGCAGGAATACGCACATGGCCAAAGCTACCTTCTCCTTCACGGAGGGGCCGGTCCCGCATCAATGTCGAATCTGGCCGATGCCCTGTCAAAGAACGGACGGGTCGTGGTACCCACGCACCCTGGTTTTGACAGTGAACACCGGCCCGACTGGGTTTCGCGGATCGACGATTTGGTGCTGGCGTATTTGGAATTCATCGAACGCCTCGATTTGTCCAGGCTAATTGTCATTGGGAATTCGTTTGGCGGTTGGCTGGCAGTCGAGCTGGCATTGCGTCACCCGAAGCGTATCGCCGGCATCGTTCTTCTCAATTCCGTCGGTATCGACACAGGTTCACCGGACAAGACCATTGTGGACCCCATGGCAGTTGAACCGGCGCAACGCTCTCAGCTTGCTTTCCATAATCCTCAAAAGTTCGCGACAATTCCGACCGGTTCGCAACTCGCAGTCATGGCGGCCAACCAGCAGACCCTGCGCGTGTACGCAGGCCAACCGGCTTTTTTTATGCACGACCCGTCTCTTCGTGCTCGGCTGGTGGGAATCAAAATACCGGCATTAGTTGCCTGGGGCGAAAGTGATCGCATTGTCGACGCAGACTATGGCCAGCGCTTCGCAGATAGTATTCCAGGTGCACGCTTTGAGGTGATCCCCGAAGCCGGACATTTTCCCCAGATTGAGAAATTGCAGGAGGTGGTCTACCTCACCGAGACCTTGGCTGCCCAAGTGTAGGGAAATCAAGTTCGCGAACCTTGTGAATTGAATCTGATGGGCTACCGTTTCTCGCGAGGCTGATCGCTAGAAACGGCCCTCTCAATCAGGGGCTATCAAAAACCGTGTTCACAAATTCGTGGTGTTGACCTCCCATGCGATCAGGTGAACAACAGGACGGCGGCTATACAGGGGTCCACATTCGACGAGTTGCCCCCACTCCGAGCGCGGCAGGCTGTCTACTGCGATCCGTCAATCCTCGAACAACAACCCTGAAATGTCGTCGAGGTTCCGGACGTCCGAGTCCTTTTACAACGAACCGGCCAGAACCTATTGAAAGGGAAGATACGACGGCCCATAAATCACCGGCGCCAGGGCCTGGACGAGCGGGACATCGCCTTCGACCTACAAACCACGACAAACAGGGGTCAAGAAGCCTGCTTTGACGAGACGGCCTAGCAGGGTCTTGGAGTTGGCGTATCCCGCTAGCTCGTGCAGAAGCGTCTGAATATCCTTGAGCATACGATCGCCAGTAAGTATCGCTGTAGGATACTTACTGGAGATGTTCAACCATCAGACCCGGTTCGTGACCGATACGCTGCGNCCCCCCCCCTCTGTCAATCTAGATGGATGTTAGCCAGCCTGGGGCTGTAAAAAACCTCACAGATGTGAACCCGCTCCGCACAAATCTCAGGAGGTCCACCCACGGTCTTCTATATCGGGTGTAAACCTGTCAGATCGGTTCAAAAGAAGTCGACAAGCGAGGGCCGTCGACGGTGGTTGGCGTCACATTTTTCCTGGAAACNCCCTTCAGACGGTCAGGGCTTTGATAACTTCCTTAACGGCCTCTTTTTCCAGCAAGGCGCCCCGGACGTACTTCTGTAGGATCATCGACGCCAAGGTCTGGTACGGGATTCCATCGGCCTCGGCCCGGGCCTTGAGACCAGCAATCGTGGACTCGGCCAGGCGCATGGTGACGTTCTTGCGGGGGCTGGCCCTGTAGGGTTCAAGCACCGCTTCCTGAACTTCCTTAGGGTAGGCCGTCGCCGCATCGAGGTGTTCCAGCTCTTTCTCCTCGTCGTCGAGGAATTCAAAATTGGGAACGTATTCGTTACTCATGACAAACCTCCGTACTGCTTGTTTAGATCCCGGCTGGGGTAGATCGTTTTCAAAAAAATCCCATCCGCCTCCTCAACGAAGGGAACTGCGTGAACATACCCGTTGAGACGGACGACAAGAATTTTTTGATTGGCCCGGGCGGGATGGGGGAGGATATCCAGCTCCTCACCGGCCCGGACAATCTCGGCAACGTCCTCAAAACAAAGCCCTCGTCCGGCTTTCAGGGTCTCATTCTTTTCAGAACTCCAGCGGATTTCCACAAAACAAGTATATTGCATATTACATACAGTATCAATATGAAGTCACCAGCGCCGTCACGTACTGCCGCGCCTTCTGTGCCCGCTCCCACTCCTTAGGAGCCAGCGCCCCCATAATCTTCTTGCGAACGGCGTCATTCACGTGGTAAGCCCCCAAACTCTTGCGCCCCTGGACAAGGAAGGCCGAGCCAGAAAGCCGACACGTAGTCTTTGACCAACGGATCGGATTTGGAGCACACCAAGCCGGAGCGCCGGTACTCTCGTGCCAACGTTTTAGCCTGCTGACGGGTATTGGCCAATGGGAAACTGACGGTTTTGAGAGTGACAACGCTCGTCTCGGTTTCTTCGGAGAACCGAGCCGTCCATGTTTTTTTGCCATTCCGGCCAGTGCGCAGGTAGACCCGATACAGTAACTCACCCATAAGTACCTCATTCCCGCAGTAACACACGTGGTAACGCGGGGGTAAATTTTGGTGGTTTCCGATTTCGGTCAACCTGAACAAGTCTCTACAAAACTTTGCAGAATAATGACTTGCATGCTGAGACCAGCAGGAATCGAACCTGCGACCTACGGCTTAGAAGGCCGGTGGTCCTGAAGTTCTCCCCCCGGCCGCCGACAATGAGACCATGGAACCTCCTTCGCTGAACCGACCCCAGGTGTGGGGACACCGGGGCGCCATGGCCTTTGCCCCCCAAAACACCCTTCCGTCGTTCCTCCTGGCCCAAGAGCAGGGGGCCGACGGGGTGGAACTCGACGTCCAGCTTACCCGGGACGGCACCCTGGTGGTGTTCCACGATGCCCGGGTCGACGCCCTGACCGATGGGAGGGGCCCCCTCTCGGCCCTCACCTGGGCCGAGGTACAACGCCTGGACGCCGGGAGCCACTTCGGCCCCGGGTGGGGTCACACCCGGATTCCCACCCTCGACGCCGTATTGGAGGCCCTCAAGCCCTCCCTGAGGGTGAACGTCGAGCTGAAAACGGCCCTGTCCGAAGAGGGCTGGTGGGACCGCTGGGCCTCGGTTCTCCTGGGCCCCCGGCGGGTGACCAAGGCCCAGAGGGCCCGGGCCCGGGCCGAATGTGGTCCTCTGGCCGACGCCGTCGCCCGGGTCCTCGCCCAGGCCGACCCCGACCGGTTTGTGATCTCGTCGTTCGNCCCCCTCGCCCTCGAGGCGATTGGCCCCCAACTTCCCCGGATTCCCCTCGGCTTCCTCCACTCCCCCACCGTGCCCTGGGATACCCCGGCCCTGATGGAAGCCCTCGACTACCAGGCCTGGCATCCCCACTTTCGCCAGGTCACCGAGGCCTCGGTGGCCCGGGAGAAGGCCCAGGGCCGCAAAATCCACGTCTGGACGGTCAACGACCCCGGCCAAGCCACCCGGCTGTCCGGGCTGGGGGTCGATGCCCTGATCACCAACCGCCCGGGGGACATCCTCAGGGTCCTGGGGGCCTGAGGAACGGGCGTTTCCCTCGGTGAGGCAGGACCCCGAGCATAGGGATCCCAGGGGGTCTTCCCTCCCTGGGGAAGACCTCCGAGCATACCGAGGGAATTTTCTTTTAGAGGTCGAGGGCCAGGTCGCCCTCGGGGAAGGTGTGGCAGGCCAGCACCCAGGCCCCGGTCATGGTCTTCACCCGGCAGATGCCGCAGTCCCCGGCCCGGCACGACGAGGGAAGGTCGATCCCCGCCCGTTCGGCCAGCTGAAGCACCGTCGTCTTGCCGTCCGAAGGGACGACCTTCCCGGTGCGGACAAACCTCACCTCCCCGGGGACGACCCGGGGGGGAGGTTCGAGGGCCGCCTCCCCGAACAACTCCTCGTGGTACCGACGGTCGACCTTGAGGCCGGCTCCGGCCAGGAGTCCCCGGACGGCGGCCCGGTACCCTGGGGGGCCGCAGACAAACGCCCGGCGATCCCGGAGGTCGGGGCAGAACTTGACCAGGCCTTGGTGGTCGAGGCGGCCCTCGGTGGCCGTAATCCGGGTGGTCACCGTCAAGCGGCCCCCTAATCGGGCCTCAAGCGCCCTCAGTTCGGGGCCAAAGAGGACGTCGGCTTCGGTCCGGGCGCTTTGGTGCAAGGCCACATCCACCGGAAGGTCGTGGTCGGCAATCCACCGGACCAGGGCGATCAGGGGGGTGAGGCCCGAACCCGCCCCGAGGAACAACAGGCTATCCCAGGGGTGGTCCCGGAGGGTGAACGAGCCCCCCAGGGCCTCGGCCACCACCGTCACCCCGGGGACGAGGTGGTCGTGGAGCCACGAGGACACCCGGCCCCCCTCCAGGCGCTTCACCGTGATGGCCAGGGGCGATCCCGGAGCCGACGACAGGGTGTACGACCGACGGACCGGAACCAGGCCCCCCTCCCCGGGCAGAGGGACCCGGAGGGTCAGGTACTGGCCGGCCTCCCAGCCCGCCTCGACGCCGTCGGCCCGGTCAAAGGTGAAGGTCTTCACCCCGGGGGCCTCGGGGTGCACCCCCCGACACACCAGGTCTGCGGGCCCGGGAGGCCAGGGGCTCACGGGCGGCAGGGCCTCGAAGGCCGCTTCCAGGGGGCGGGGGCTGCCGAAGAACAGGGGGCGGCGGCCTTCGAGGACGGTGACCGGGTCGCCGACTTCCAGCACGCCCCCGGAGAGGGGCATCAGGTTCATGCCAAAGTAGATGCCGGTGTCGACCTTCCGGAACGCCTCGAGGGTGACCACGGGTTCGCCCCGGGGGTGGCGGTCCCCGGTGTCGGGGTCGATGGTGGTGAACTCACAGCGGCCACAGCCGTCGAGGTTCAGAAACTCCACAGACCCAATCCTCAACCGCCGCCATCGGTCTTCTTCAAAGGGCTCGGCGCCGCCGATCACCAGGTTGGGACGAAACCGGCGGATCGACAGCGGCTCCCCCACCCGGCGGGACAACTCGTCGAGGCTGCCGGTCCCGATGGCCAAGAACGGCGCAGCGTCGGCAAAGGTGACGACCCGATCCCGGTCCCACCGCAGGGGACGTTGGCTCTCCCCGAGCCAAGCCAACCTCACCTCATCCCCCAGGAACTCACAGAGCCACTGGGCCGCCTCGTCGCCCTGGTCCCAGGCCCCAAAGCGGTCCTTCCACACGGCCACCGACGTGGGCTGGGCGGTGGTCGGGGTGACCAGAAGATCGGACCACCCCGGGGACGACAGGCGGAGCAGTTCCCCGTCCCACTGGGCTGAAATCAGGACGAGCCGGGGGTGGCTCCGGCCACTGATGAAGGTGCCGTCGGGGGTGTGGACCAGGAACCGGCGGTCCCGGGCCAGGCCCTCGGGCCTCACTTCGCCCTGGCCGAGGGGGTTTCCCCGGCCGGATTTCAACGGGTGTTCGTAGAGTTGGGTGAGGGTGAGGGCCATGGCTCACCTTACCCGATGGGGGGGGCATCGGGCCAGTCCACCAGGGTCGACGACCAAGCCTGGACCACCTCGGGGTCCACGGGCCTTCCGAACAGGTAGCCTTGGCCCACCGGGCACGCGATCTGGCCCAGGAAGTCCCGCTCTCCGATGGTTTCAATCCCTTCGGCCACGGTTTCGAGGCCCAGGCTCTCGGCCAAGGCGACGATGGCCCTGACCAACGATTGCCTCCGGGGATCCCCCACCAGGCCCCGGACGAAGGACTGGTCGATCTTGAGCTCGTCCACGGGGAACCGGGTCAGGTACCCCAACGACGAATAACCCGTCCCAAAATCGTCGAGGGCGATGCGACACCCCATGTCCCGCAGGGTGTGCAGCGACGCTCCGGCCAGCGTGTCGTCCCGGAGGAGGATGGACTCCGTCAGTTCGACCACCAGCCCCTGGGGCCCCAGGCCCGTCCGGGCGAGGGTGTTGGCCACCATCCGGGGCAGACTGGGGGACCGGAACTGCAGGGGGGATACGTTCACCGCCATCCGGAGGGGCTGGCCCCGGCGGCTCCACTCGGCGGCCNCCCCGCAGGCTGTGCCCATGACCCACTCCCCCAGGGGAACGATCAGCCCCGTCTCTTCGGCCAGGGGCAAGAAGTGCTCGGGAGACACCAACTGATTCTCCCGGCGCCACCGAACCAGGGCCTCGACCCCCATGATCCGCCGGGTCACCAGGTCGATCTGGGGTTGGTACTGCACCACGAAGTCCCCATGGTCCAAGGCCTTGCGCAACTCGCCCTCGAGGTCCAGGCGGGCCCGGCTGACCCCGGTGGCCAGGGTTTCCACAAACCGGTATTGGCCACCCCCTTCGACCTTGGCCCGGTGCATGGCCGCGGTGGCCTTCTCGATGAGACCATCGACCGTTGGGTCGTCGAAGGGGCACAGGGCGATGCCGACGCTGGCCCCGGGGTAGAAGTCGGTATGGCCCACGGGAATGGGCTTTCGCAGGTCGCCTAAGATCTCTTTGGCGACCCAGGCCGAGGCCTTGTGCCGGTCCAGGCCCTCGAGGATGATCATGAATTCGTCATCCCCCAGGCGGGCCACGGTGTTGGGCTCGGGCATCCGCCGACGCAGACGGCAGGCCACGTCCATCAGCACCTGATCCCCGGCCTGGTGGCCCAGGGTTTCGTTCAAACTCTTGAACCGGTCGAGGTCCAGGCAGAGGAGGGCCAGGGGGACATTCTGGGCCAGGCTTCGGTCGACGGCCGCCCGGAGCGCCGTCCGGAACATGGTCCGGTTCATCAACCCCGTGAGCGGATCGTAGTGGGCCAGGGCATCCAGGGCCCGTTCGGTCCGGGATTCTTCGTAGGCCCGCTCGACCCGGAAGTAGAACACCATGGCCAAAAAGGCAAACTCCAGGATATAGAGGGTACCCAACCAGTGGTGGGCCACCAGGGTGTCATTGATGTAGCCCAGGGCCAGGACCACCGGGACGGGGAGCAACCGCCGGGCCCGGTGGGCATCCTTTCGAAAGAACAGGATATTGATGGCCAGCAGGTACACCACAAACCCCGAGGCCCCGAATTCGGTGATCTCGCTCAGGGGCCCGGGTGCCGCCTCCAGGATGCTCCAGGGTTGCAACCCGGGAAACGCCATCTCCGTGGGCGTGGATCCCTGGGGAACCCACAGGAGGGTCCCCAGGTCCAGGCATTGGAGGAGCGCACTCNCCCCCCAGAAGGCGCCCAGGATGATCCGGGCCACCGGGGACACCAGACCGGTCTCGAACTTGAAGACCAGGAGGAGCGCCCAACAGGCCAGGACGATGGCCACCGCTTCCCACCGCAACCACGGCAGCGTTTCTTCGACCGAGGGCACGGCGCCGTACTGGATGCCGCAGGCGATCCCATAGATCCCCGAAGCGACGCAGAACAACACGTACCAAACACTATTCGCCTTGGGCTTCCGAGCGTACCNCCCTAGGGCCTCAAACCCCGCCAGGGCCACGGCCACGATGCCCACCACCAAAACTGTTAGACCAAAGGGTTTCACCACAACCTCGAAAAAGACTTCGTCGTACGAATTCAGTCTCGTTCATCCCGAAGCCAGATTCCAGGGATTCGGGACGCTTAGTCGAACCNCCCCGAGTCCCGGGGCCACCCCACGGCCACCGAGGCCCCGACCCGGGGCTGGTCGGCCTTGGGGTCCACGAAGGCATCGATGGGCAGCACCTGGTCGCCGATGGCCACCTGGGTCCGGACCACGGACCCGAGGAAGGCCACCGATTGCACGGTGCCTGTCACCGTCACCCAGCCGGGGTCCGAGGGGTTCAGGACCAGGCGCTCGGGCCGGAGGGACCACCGGGCCGGGGCCCCGGGGGTCAAGGGCTGGGGCGGGGTGACCGTCTGGCCCGACACCAAGAACCGGCCGTCGGAGGTCCCCACCCCTTCGAGGACACCGAGGTGACCCACGAAGCTGGCCACCTGGGCGTTGGCCGGATGGTGGTAGATTTCGGCGGGGGTCCCGACCTGCTGGATCCGGCCCTTGTCCATGACTACGATGCGGTCCGAGAGGGATAGCGCCTCTTCTTGGTCGTGGGTGACGTAAATGGTCGTGATGCCCAGGGACCGCTGGAGGGCCCGAATTTCCNCCCGCAGGTGTTGGCGAATCCGAGCGTCCAGGGCCGACAGGGGCTCGTCGAGGAGGAGCACCCGGGGCCGGGGGGCCAGGGCCCGGGCCAGGGCCACCCGTTGCTGCTGGCCCCCGGACAACTGATGGGGGTACCGCCCCCCGAAGTCCCCCAGGTGGACCAGACCGAGCATCTCGTCGGCCCGGCGCTTCGCCTCGGCCCGGGGGACCCGGCGCACCTTGAGGCCAAAGGCCACGTTCTCGGCGACGGTCAGGTTCGGGAACAGGGCGTAGTTCTGGAACACCATGCCCACGTGGCGCTTGTTCGGCGACACCCGGGTGAGGTCTTCGCCGCCCAGGGTCAGGCGACCGCTATCGGGGGTCTCGAACCCAGCCACCATCCGGAGGGTCGTGGTCTTTCCGCACCCACTCCCCCCCAGGAACGATATAAACTCCCCCTCGTCGACCGCCAAGTTGAACCCTTCGACGGCGACGTGGGTCCCCCAGGTCTTCCGGATGTTTTCAAGTTCGAGATACGCCATGATCGCCTCGTGAGAACAAGTGAATGAGACCCAGGGCACCCCAGGTCAGAGCAAAACTGATGACGGCCAGGGCCGCCGGTTCGTAGGCGAGGTCCCGGCCGACCAGGGCCATGTAGGGGCCAAAGGCGGGCCAAGCCAAGAGGACCGCCAGGGTCAACTCGCCCAGGACCGTGGCAAAGGTCAAAAACACGGCGGCCAAGAGGGCCGACCTTAGGTTGGGCAACACCACCAGGAACAACGACCGCAGGGGCCCGGCCCCGAGGCTGGACGCAGCCTCCCAAAGGCGCTTGAGGTCAATGGCCCGGAGGCCGCTGTCGATGGACCGGTACACGAACGGGAAGCACAGCACCACGTACCCCACGGCCAAGAGCAACGGACTCGAAGCCCATTGGAACGGGGCCGCGCCGTAGAGCCGGATGTACCCGAACGCCAAGATGACCGGAGGGACCACGAACGGGAGCAGGCTGAACAGGTCGAGGACCCACTTCCACTGAGGGGCCCGCAGGTGAACCCAGAGCACCGTCGGCACCAAAAGGACCAGACTCAGGACCACGGTCACCACGGCCATTTCCAGGGAAAACCCAAAGCTTTTCAAGAAATTGGGGTCGGCAAAGACGTTGGCGTAGGCCTGGAAGCCGAGCTCGTCCTTCTTGGCCCGGAGGGAAAACAAAAACGTCGCCAGGAGGGGGACGAGAAAGTACAAGGCCCCCAACCCATAGAAGAGAACGGCATTCCATCGAAGCGGCTTTTTCATAGTCCCCACCGGGCGGCCCGACGCTGGGCCCAGGTATAAATCGCGATCGAGACGGCCATGATGGCCACCATCCCCAGGGCCAGGGCGTACCCCAGCCCCGGGTTATGGAGCACGTCGCCCCGGATCTGGGCCCCGATCAAGATGGGGATCAGGTTGATCACCCCCCCGGTCAGGGCATACGCCGTGGCGTAGGCTCCGAAGGCGTTGCCGAACAGCAGCAGGAAGGCTGCCAACAGGGGCGGCGTCAGCACCGGCAACCCCACCCGAACCCAGTAGGTCCAGCGGCCTCCCCCCAGGCTGGTCGAGGCCTCCCGCCATTCCTTTTTCATCCCCTCCAGGGACGGTGTGATGATGAGCACCATCAGGGGCAGCTGAAAGTACAGGTAGGTGAGGGTGAGACCCGTAAAGGTATAGAGGCTAAAGCCTTGGTCGTAGAGGTTGAACCCCAAGGCATTGAACAGGGCGGTCACCAGGCCCACCCGCCCCAGGGTGGCAATGAACGCAAAGGCCAGGGGCACCCCCCCAAAGTTCGACGCCACTCCGGCAAAGGTCATCAGCAACCCTCGCAGGTTCCGGTGCAGCCCCCCGAGGGTCACCGACCACGCCAGCAGAAACCCCAGGACCAGGCCCAAGACGGCGGTCAGGGCGCTCAGCTGTACGGTGACCGCGTAGGCCGCCACAATCCGGGGACGACTCAGGTCGACGAGGTTTTGGAGGGTCCACTGACCGTCGGGGCCCAAGAATGCCCCCACCAAGAGGACCCCGGCGGGGATCAGCAGGAACAGGAAGGCAAACAGAAGAAAGGGGACGACCCCCACCCAACCGGGAATTTTCACAGGCTATCCTTACAAAAGCGGAAGGGGTGGAGGATACCCCCACCCCTTGTACACAGCCAGAGGCCCCCGACGGGTCGATCCCGTCGGGAGGAAGACCTCTGATTACTTGGCGGCCACCGTGACGCCCACCACCTTGTCCCAGCCCGCGGCAATCTGGGTCTTGAGGGCGGTCTGTTCGTCGAGGGTGGGGAACACGATCTTGGCGTAGGCCGAGGCCGGGGGCAACTTGGCGGCGACGTCGGCGGGGATCACCTTGCGCTTGGCCAGGTCAGCAAACCGGACGGGGTGGCCGTAGCCCTTGAGCCAGATGATCTGGCCTTCGTCGCTGTACAGGAACTCCATCCACAGCTTGGCGGCGTTGGGGTGGGGAGCGTAGGCGCTGATGGCCTGGACGTACACGCCGGCGACGACGCCGGTCGCGGGGATGGTCACGCCGATTTCGGGGTTGCCAGCGGTCTTGTCCCGGTTGGCCAAGGCGTTGTAGTCCCAGCGAATGGTCACCGGGGTTTCCCCCGAGGCGACGGTGCCGGGGACGGCGATGAGGGGAACGAAGTTCCCAGCCTTGTTCAGCTTAGCGAAGAACGACAGACCAGCGGTGGCATCCTTGAGGTTGCCCTTGTTGGCCAGGCCGGCGGCGATGATGGCCATGATCGCCTGGTTGGCGGTCTGGGGGTCACCGGCCAGGGCCACCTTGCCCTTGAACTCGGGCTTCAGCAGGTCGGCCCAGTCCTTGGGGGGGTTCTTGACGACGCTCTTGTTGTACTCGAACGCCAGGGCCCCGTAGTAGTCACCGTACCAGGCGCCGTCGGCGTCCTTGACGTCCTTGGGAATGGAGGCCCAGGTGGACACCTTGTAGTTCATGAGCAGGCCGTCGGCCTTGGCCTGGGGTCCGAAGCTCAGACCCACGTCGACCACGTCGGGAGCCTGGGGCCCCTTGTTGTCTTTGTTGGCCTTGATGGCTTCGATCTCGTCGCCCGAACCGCCGTCGGGGTTGAGTTCGTTGATGGTGATGCCGTACTTCTTGCTGAACGTGCTGATCATTTCACCGTAGTTGACCCAGTCGTGGGGCAAGGCGATCACGGTGAGTTGACCTTCTTTCTGGGCGGCGGCGATCAGATCCTTCGACTGAGCGAAGGCGGGGACCCCACCGAGGACGGCGACGGCGGTCAGGCCGAGGACGATTTTCTTCATGGAAACTCCTTCAAGGCTCCCTCCCAGCCCCCCGGAGGGCTCCGGTGAGGGGAAGAAAACTTGCCTCGCATCATCCGAGGGCCAGGTCAACGCCTTGTTTGGAGTTCATGAGATTTTCGTGAGGGCTCGGCCGGGCCCCCGACCGTTACGCCGTCACGGCCCGGAAACCCTCGAGGAGCTTCCGGGNCACGGGGCCGGGCTTCCCATCCCCGATCACCCGACCGTCCAAGCTGGCAATGGGCATCACTTCGGCCCCGCTCCCGGTCATGAAGGCCTCGTCGGCGTTGTAGACGTCAAAGAGGGCCAGGGCCGTTTCCGCCGTGGGCACCCCCAAGGCCGTGGCCACCTCGAGGACGGTCTTCCGGGTGATGCCCTCGAGGGCGCCGTGGATGGCCCCGGGGGTCTTCAACACGCCGTTTTTCACGATGAAGACGTTGTCGGCGGTGCACTCGACCACCAGGCCCTCGGTGTTCAACATCAGGGCCTCGAGGCACCCGGCCCTCTGGGCTTCGATCTTGGCCAGGATGTTGTTGAGGTAATTGAGGGACTTCACCCGGGCCTCGCCGCTGGACCGGGGGGTCCGTCGGGTGCTGGCCGTGACGATGGGGATCCCCGTGGCGTAGAGCTCCGGGGGGTACAGTTGGATGCCGTCGACGATCACGATCACCGAGGCCCGGAGGCACCGGTTGGGGTCGAGGCCCAGGNNCCCCGGGTGATGACCAACCGGATGTAGCCCTCCCTTCGACCGGACCGACTCACCGCCTCTTCGAGGACGGCTCGCAACTCGGCCCGGGTGTACGGCAGGGTGAGGAGGAGGGTCCGGGCGCTCTCTTCCAGGCGAAGCAGGTGGTCTTCCAGGCGAAACACCCGGCCCCCGTAGATCCGCAGGCCTTCGAACACCCCGTCGCCGTAGAGCAACCCGTGGTCGTAGACCGACACGGTGGCGGTCTCCTTGGTCTTCCATTGTCCGTCGATCCAAATCACCGGATCACTCATGTCGTTCCTCCTCATCGTTCCAGATGTCTCTTAGCTTTTCGTACCCGGGGCCAAACCGCCCCTGGAGTTCTGGGTCGAACCGGGCCACGATTTTCATGATGTAGATGTCGTGCTTCACGTAGTCCTCGGCGAGGGTCACGAAGGCGTGGTTCCGGCTCCAGGCCCCTTCGACCACCCGGGCGACCCCCGTGCCTTGGCGAAGGGTCCCCACCAAGGCCTCCCGGCCGTCGCCGATCACCGTCAAACCCCGGCCGCCCTTTTCGGCGTAGATGGTGTCTTCGATGGGATGCCGGAACACCCCGTCGAGGCCGAGGTCGCCGCTGCCGAAATGGACCAGGGCGGTCTTCNCCCCCCGACCCCGGGCCTCCCGGAGGGCCGGGACCAGCAACTGGGCTTCGGGGTTCCAGGCCGACACGAGGACCGACGTCGTGGCCCCTTGGACCATCCGGACGGCCTTGTCCACCAGAGCCTCGGCGTCCGAGAGGTTCCAGACAATCCCCTGGTCCTGGGGCCCCCCTAACTGGGCGAGGTCCCCTTTCAGGGCGTCCAGGGTCTCGTCCATCCGGCGCCGGGNGGACTCCACAAAGTCCTCGGGGGCCTGGGGTACGTACCGTTTGCGCCCCCCGTCGTCCAGGGCCCGGACCATGCCCCGGGCCTCGAGGCGGTCCAAGACCTCGTACACCTTGCTGGTGGGCACCGAGGCTTCCTTGGCGGCTTCGTAAGGAGTTGCCGGGTTCGACGCCACCAGAGCCGCGTACACCTTCCCCTCGTACTCCGAAACCCCGAGACGGGTGAACAATTCGGTGATGGCCTCGATATTCACTACCACAGTGGTGACTGTAGAGGAGCTCCCCCGGGGACGTCAAGAGGAGTTTAACGTTTCTAGCTGTTCNCTCCCCGGCCTTTTCCCCTACACTCGTGGACAGCATCCCTTCCCAGGAGAGAACCATGACCATTGGTCGCAAGCTTTTCCTCGCCTTTTCCCTCATGACCCTCACCGTCGTGGCCGTCGGTGGCGTTGGCTACCTAGGCTTCCAGGATCTGGAAGCCCTCCAAGCCGGACCCATTGCTTCGAACACCAAGGCCCTGGCCTGCCTGGCCCCGCTGACCCAAGGTTTCACCAAGATGCAAGTGGTGACCCAGTCGTACCTGCTGGCCGGGAAAGTGGACCGGACCCAGGAGTTCAAGGGCCAACTGGCCGAACTTCGGGCCGAGTTCGACACCCAGTTGAGGGCGTACTCCGATGCCCAGACCGGGGAGGCCCAGCAAAACCAGTACCATGCCCTCATCGACAAGTACGGCCCTTTCAAAGACTTACTGAACCAGGTGTTCTTCGTGGCCGGGGATGGGCGCTTTGCCGAGGCGACGGCGACCTTCGAGGATCAGGGCAAGACCGTCATCGCTGACCTCGATGCCCAGATGAAAGCCTTTGCGGATTTCAATCAAAAGCAGGTCGACGACAGCCTCGCCAAGGGGGCCCAGGCGGTGGCCCAGAATGTGGTGGTCGAAGCCGTCCTCACGGCGTTGGGGTTGGCGATCTCTCTCTGGTTGGCCCGGGTCCTCACCCGGTCCCTGGCCCACCCCATCCGCCAGGCCTCCCGGATTTCGGTGCAACTGGCCCAGGGGGACCTCGGGGTGCGCTTCGACCCCAAGGTGCTCCGCCGCCAGGACGAGGTGGGAGACTTGGTCCGGGCCCTCGATTCCCTGGGGAAGAGTTGGACCGAACAGATCCATACCATCCGTCAAACCGGCGAAGACATCGGAGCCTCGGCCCGAGCCCTGGAGGACAGAGCCCGGACCCTGGCCGACGCCGGAACCCGGATCGGCCAAGCCGCCGGCGGGGGCAACGACCTGGCCACCCTCCAGAGTGCCGGGGNGTCCGAGGCCTCGGCGGCGGTGAACACCATCCTGGGAACCATCCGCCGGCTGGATACCCAGGTCAACGACCAGGTGACGAGCGTGGCCCAGACCTCGGCGGCCTTGGAACAGATCGCCTCCCACACATCGGCCATTGCCCAGACCACCGAACGGCTGGGGGATGCGTTCGGCGACCTGAAGGAGACCTCAGACCTCGGCCGGGAACGCCTGTTCGCCATGATTGCTAAGATCCAATCCATCGCCGACCAATCCCACACCCTCGAGGAGACCAACGAGGCCATCCAGGGGATTGCGGCCCAGACCAAGCTGCTGTCGATGAACGCCGCCATCGAGGCCGCCCATGCCGGGGAGGCGGGTCGGGGGTTCTCGGTGGTGGCCGACGAGATCCGCAAGCTCTCGGAGTTGGCGGCCGAACAGTCCGCCGGCATCGCCCAAGAGATCGCCGCCATCCGGACCTTGATTGCCGAAGCCTCCGAAGACTCCGAGGAATCGGGCCGGGCCTTCGAGGCCATCCTGGAGCACGTGGGGTCCCTGGGCAGCTTCCAGTCCGAGATCCGAGGGGCCATGAACGAACAGCAGGCCGGAACCCGGGAGATCCTCGAAGCCACCAACCGGGTGAGTGGGGTCACCCACGACGTCCGGAACGGCTCGGCCCAGATGGTGGTCGAGAGCCGGTCGATCTCCCAGGAAATGGCCCGGATCCAGGCCTCGGCCGAAGAGCTAAGGGAGGGGATCCAAGTCATCTTGGCCGAGGCCGAGGGGCTGGCCCAGGCTGCGGCCGGGGTCCTCGACGACAGCTGGCGGCACCGGGAACTTTCCGACCGTCTGGGAACGGTGGTGGGGGTATTCCGGTTGGGGACGGCGGATTGACCCCAGCCCNCCCCAGGGCCCATACTCGCCCCCATGGATGAACCCCTCAAGGCCTTTTTGATCACCCTTCAGCCCCAAGGTCAGACCGACGCCGAGGCCCTGAACCACCTCGACGAGTTGAAGGGACTGGTCAAAACCCTGGGGATGGAAACCCTCGATGGGTGGGTGGTCAAGCTGAGGGAAAACCACCCCCGGTTGCTCGTGGGCACCGGGAAGGCCGAAGAAATCGCCGCCCGGGCCACCGACCTCGAGGTCGACGTGGTGGTCTTCGACGACGACCTCTCGCCGTCCCAGCAGCGAAACTGGGAAACCGACACCGGGCTCACGGTGATTGACCGCCAGGAGGTCATCCTCGAGATCTTCTCGGAGCGGGCCTTCACCCGGGAGGCCGTCCTCCAGGTCGCCCTGGCCCGGATGCAGTACAGCCTGCCCCGGCTGGCCCGGAGCTACAGCCACCTGTCCCGACAACGGGGNGGCGCCCGGGGAAACCGGGGCGGCGGTGAAATGCAACTCGAGGTCGACCGCCAAATCATCCGGGACAAGATCGACAAGCTCAAGGACGAATTGGAAGTGGTCCGGAAGCACCGGGACCGGACCCGACAGCGTCGGGAGCGGGCCAGCCTTCCCACGGTTTCCATCGTGGGCTACACCAACGCCGGCAAATCCACCCTGCTGAACGTCCTCACCGATGCCGGGGTGCTCCAAGAAGACAAGCTGTTCGCCACCCTCGACCCCACCACCCGCCGGGCCTCGTTGGGGAGCGGGGTCGACATCCTCCTCACCGACACGGTGGGGTTCATCCAAAAGCTGCCCCACCACCTGGTGGATGCCTTCCGGTCCACCCTCGAAGAAGCGGTCCATGCGGACTTCCTCATTCACGTGGTCGACGCCGCCCACCCGGACTGGGACACCCACCGGACGACCACCATCGAGGTCCTGGCGGGCCTGGGAGCCGCCACCAAGCCCCAGGTCCTGGTGTTCAACAAGATGGATTCGGTGACCGATCCCGTCCTGCGCCGGGGCCTCGAGATTCAATTCCCCGACGCCGTGTTCGTGTCCCTCCACCACGGCTCGGGGCTCGACGGCCTCAAGGCCGCCTTGCTCTCCCTGGTGAGGAAACTCCATGCCCCTCGCCTGTTCCACCTGCCGCTGAACCGGGGGGATCTCGTGGGGTACTTGTACAAAAACGCCCAGGTCCTGGCCGAGCGGTACACCGAGAGTGCCATCGAAGTGGAGGCCCTGGTGCCCCCGAGCGCCCTGGCAGCCGTCCTGGCCTTCGACACGGGGACCAAGGGGTGACCGTCCTCGCCGCCGACTGGGGGGCCCCGGGGGTCACGGCCTTCACGACCACCCGGAACGGGGGCACCAGCCAGGCCCCGTTTGCCAGCCTCAACCTGGGGACCCACGTCGGGGACGACCCGGACCGGGTCGCCCAGAACCGCGCCCTCGTCCGGGAAACCCGGGGTTGGACCCAGGAACCGTTCTGGCTGACCCAGGTCCACGGCACCACCATTGTCCGGGTGACCGGAGCGTCGACGCCCCGGCTTCCCGAGGCCGATGGGGCAGTGACCNCCCTCCCCGGCCAGCCCCTGGTGGTGATGACCGCCGATTGCCTGCCCGTCCTGGCCTGCGACCGAGCCGGCACCGTGGTCGGGGCCTTCCATGCCGGGTGGCGGGGGTTGCTCGCCGGGGTCTTGGCCGAGGGTCTCCGGGCCATGGACCGGCCCGCCCAGGACCTGTTGGTCTGGCTGGGCCCCGCCATCGGTCCCCGGAGCTACCAGGTGGGCCCCGACGTCCGGGACGCCTACCTGGGGGCGAACCCGGCCTACGCCCACGAGTTTGAGGCCGACGGCCCGGGACACTGGAAGTTCGACCTGGCCGGGGCGGCGGTTCGCCAACTGGAGGCCCTGGGGGTCGGCTCGGTGACCCGGAGTCGGTGGGATACCCTGACCAACGAGGACCTGTTCTTCAGCCACCGGCGCCAGGCCCCCTGCGGGCGAAACGGAACCTTTATTTGTCTGGAAAGGAGTCGCTCATGAACAAAAAGCTCAACACCCTGGGGTTCTTCCTGGGAGCCACCCTGGTGAACATCGTCTTAGTCATGGTGATTGCGTTGGTTCTGCTCATCCCCTACGCCTTCTGGCTGGCCCAACTGCTCCCCCCGTCCGCCCGTCTCCTCGGCTTGGTGGTCATCATTGTGGCCGCCCTCGTGGGGTCATTTCCCATCTACCAGGCCCTGGTCCGGTGGTTCCAGTCCAAGGTGGACATGGAGAAGTACTTTGACCCCATCGTGAAGACCTCTCGGCGTCGATAGGGGGCCCTACCGGGCCTCGACCCCGGCAGCCTTGGACAGGCGGTTCACGATGGCGTTCCCAAACCCTTCGGTCCCGGGGAGTTGGGCCAGGATGAGGGTGCACCCCACCCGGTCGAGTTCAAAGAACGACGCATACAGGCCATGGCCGAAGGCCTTCCAGTCGTCAAACCGAAGGACTTCCCAACCCTCGGGGGCCGGGGTGGACCCCACGACCATGACGCCGACCTTGTGACCCTCGACGGCCAGGGACGGCCATTCGTCGGCCGAGTGGAACAGACGGACTTCGGCACTGGGCTTGTAGTGGGTGTATTTCATCCCGGGGGATTGGGGTCGTCCCTCGGGGGCCACGTACTTCAGGTCCGACGGCTCACAGCTGAGGNCCCTAGCCAGCTCTTCGGCCGTCACGCTCCCGGGCCGGAAGATCTTGGCCTGACCGTCCACGAACCCTACGATGGTCGACTCCAGGCCCTCTTCACAGTCATCGCCGGCGAGGATTCCCTCGACCCGGCCCAGCATGGCGCTCTTCGCCATTTCAAAGGTGGTGGGACTCGGGGCGCCGCTGACGTTCGCCGATGGGGCTGCCACCGGCACACCACACTCCTCCAGGAACTCCCGGGCCTGGGAACTCCGGGGCCAGCGAACCGCCACCGTGGGCAAGCCGGCGGTCACCACTTCGGGCAAATTGGGGTTCTTCGGGACAATCAACGACAGAGGACCGGGCCAGAACGCGTCTTTCAGCGCCCGGGCCTGGGGAGACAGGTCGCCCACGACCTCGGCCAGTTGGGCCTCGTTGGCGACGTGAACGATGAGAGGGTTGTCCGAGGGGCGACCCTTGGCCGAAAAAATCCGGGCGCAGGCCACAGGGTTGAAAGCGCTGGCCCCCAGGCCGTACACTGTTTCGGTAGGAAACACCACTAATCCGCCTCGCTTGATGAGGGCGGCGGCTTCCTTGACGTGCTCGGCAACGATAAGTTGGGTCTTCATAAATCTCCAATGGCTCGGGCATTTTAACGATTTTCTCAAAAAAGGCAACCACACCTTTGGAGGGTTGCCGGAGGTACCATGAGCCTTGTTGCTGTTCTGAATTCCCAAGCCGAAGTCCAAGCCATCATCGAGAAAGCCCTCGAGCCCGACCAGCATCGGTCGTTCGTCCTGACCACGGCGGGGNCCAACGAAGCCGCTCTGGAAATTCTTTCCTTTGACCTTCCGGAAATTGTCCTTTGGAACGCCAGTGACCCCGAAATCGATCCCCAGCCCCTCCTCGAAAGCCTTCAGAGCGACTCCTGGATGCACAACTTCGGGATCATCGCCTTCTTCGATCCCAGGCGGGCCACCGAGGTCCAAGTGAGCGACCGCCTCAAGGCGATCAACGTCCTCAACATCCTTCCCCTGGGAGCCTTGGCCGACCACCTGCTGAAGCACCTGAGGATCCTCGACGCCAACCGGCAAATCCTGGTGTACCTGCAGTTGGGCGACAACCAAGGGGCCCGGGCCACCGGGTCGTTCAACATCGACAACGATCCCTCGGTCGTTCCTGTATACGCGGGCTTGGCCGCCCAAAGCCTCGTCCAGAGAGGCTACCTGCCGGCTCCCCGGAAGAGAGATCTGCAGATTGCCTTGGCCGAGCTGCTCCAGAACGGCATCGAGCACGGCCACTGCGGCATCACGTCCACCGAGAAGGCCGAGTTCTTAGCCCGGGGCGGGAGCATCACCGAGTTGATCCGAGCCAAGGTCGAAGCTGACCCCGGCTTGCAACGCAAGCAGGTGACCCTCGAGTGGGAAATCCAACCCTCGGGGACGAGGTTCTTCATCCGAGACCAAGGCCAGGGCTTCGATGTGGAGGCGTACCGGGAACGGATGCGGACCCATCAGCTCGACGAGTTGGCGGGCCGGGGGATCCGCTTGGCCCGGACCCTGGGGGGCAAGGTTTCGTACAACCGAAAGGGGAACGTTGCCTGCCTTCAACTGTCCCACGATGCGTCGGTGGAACGCCGGACACCCCGGGGGTTTGAAGCCGAAGAAGTGCTGGTGGCGAAGAAGGGCGACTTCATCTTCGAGCAGGGGGAGCTCAGCGACCACATCTATTACATCATGAGTGGACAGTTCGGGGTGTACCACGACGGGGNCCCCGTGGGCTGGTTGACCCCCGCGGACGTGTTCATGGGCGAGATGTCCTTCCTCATGAACAACATGAGGACGGCGGCCGTGGTGTGTGAGACCCCGGGGCGACTGGTGAAGATCAGTCGACGCTCGTTCGTGGGGACCTTGCGGCTCTATCCCCAGTACGGCCTCTTCCTGGCCAAGCTCATGGCCCGGAAGCTAAGCCATGGGAACGAGGAGCGGTCCCAACGGGNGATGGAAAGCCTCGAAACCGGAGAGTCATTGATCTAGATTGACTCTAAGCCCCTTGTATCACTCTTATTGAATCGATATACTTTAATCGAAAGCAAGGAGCCCACCATGAACACCGCCAAGAATCCGTATCCGGCCCTGGAAGAAGGGGCCCGAAGCGCCGAGGACCTCGAGACGTTGATCGGTCAAGTAAAGGCAGCCCAGGCCCTCTACGCCACGTTTTCCCAGGACAAGGTCGACGAGATCTTTCGCCAGGCAGCCCAGGCGGCCAACCGGAACCGGATCCCCCTCGCCCAGATGGCCGTGGCCGAAACGCGGATGGGCATTGTGGAAGACAAGGTGATCAAGAATCACTTCGCCAGCGAGTTCATCTACAACAAGTACCGGGATGAAAAGACCTGCGGCGTCCTGGACCGGGACGAGGCCCAGGGAATCACCAAGGTGGCCGAGCCCTTGGGGATCATTGCGGGGGNGATCCCCACCACCAACCCCACCTCGACGGCCATCTTCAAGGCCCTCCTGGCCCTCAAGACCCGGAATGCCATCATCTTCGCTCCCCATCCCCGGGCCAAAGGGTGCACGACCGAAGCGGCCCGGATCATCCGGGATGCCGCCGAGGCCGCCGGAGCCCCCGCCAACCTCATCGCCTGGATCAGCGAACCCCAGGTGGCGTTGACCAACCTTCTGATGGGCCACAAGGACATCGCCTTGATTCTGGCCACCGGGGGACCGGGGATGGTCAAGGCGGCCTACAGCTCGGGGAACCCGGCGATTGGGGTCGGGGCGGGGAACNCCCCGGCGGTCATCGACGAGACCGCCGACATCGTCACGGCGGTGAACTCCATCCTGTTGTCCAAGACTTTTGACAACGGCGTCATTTGCGCCAGCGAACAGGCCCTGGTGGTGGTGGAAAGCCGGTACCAGGCGGTGAAAGACGAACTCGAAGCCCGGGGAGCCCTGATCGTCCGGGGGAAGGACAAGGAGAAGCTGGCGGCGACCCTCCTCCACGAGGGCAAGCTCAACGGAGACATCGTGGGGCAAAGCGCCGGGCAGATTGCGACCCTGGCCGGGATCCAGGCGCCGCCGGCGGTGAAGGTGCTCATCGGGGAAGCCGAGAAGGTCGATGCCACCGAGGCCTTTGCCTTCGAAAAACTATCCCCGGTCCTGGGGCTGTACCGGGCCCCGGACTTTGAGGCGGCCGTCGAGATCGCCCGGAGGCTCATTGAGTTCGGCGGCCTGGGCCACACCTCGGTGCTCTACACGAACCCCCTGAATACCGACCGGATCCGCCGGTTTGGTTCGGTGCTACGGACCGCCCGGGNGCTGGTCAACATGCCCTCGAGCCAGGGGGCCATTGGCGACATCTACAATTTCAAACTCGAACCCTCCCTCACCCTGGGATGTGGGTCCTGGGGAGGCAATAGCGTGAGCGAAAACGTCGGGGTCAAGCACCTTCTCAACGTGAAGACCATCGCCGAGCGCCGGGAAAACATGCTCTGGTTCAACCTTCCCCCCAAGGTGTACCACAAGTTTGGATGCCTCAGCCTGGCCCTCCACGACCTCGAGGGCAAAAAACGGGTGTTCCTGGTCACCGACCGGGTCCTGGCCCAGATGGGCTTCACCGAAAAGGTCACCGTCGTCCTGGAAGAAATGGGCGTGGACTTCCAGGTCTTTGCCGACGTGGAGCCCGACCCGACCCTGGGGACGGTGCTGAAAGGCGTCGAACGGATGAAGGCCTACGGTCCGGACGCGATCATCGCCCTGGGCGGGGGCTCTCCCATGGACGCTGGAAAGCTCCTTTGGGTGCTTTACGAACACCCGGAAGTCAAGTTCGAAGACCTCGCCATGCGGTTTATGGACATCCGGAAGCGCATCTATAAGTTCCCGAAGATGGGGACCAAGGCCACGTTCGTGGCCATTCCCACCACCTCGGGGACGGGGTCCGAGGTCACGCCGTTTGCCGTCGTCACCGACGAAAAAACCGGGGNGAAGTACCCCCTGGCCGACTACGAGTTGACCCCCTCCCTGGCCATCATCGACCCCGAACTGACGTTGCACATGCCCAAGGGCCTCACCGCCGCCGGAGGCATCGACGCCTTGGTCCATAGCCTGGAGGCCATGGCCTCGGTGCTGTCGACCGAGTACACGAACGCGCTGTCCCTGGAAGCCATCCGCCTCTTGTTCAAGTACTTGCCCGATGCCTACGACCGGGGTGCCCAGGATCCCAAGGCCCGGGCCAAGGTTCACAATGCTTCGACCATGGCGGGGATGGCCTTCGCCAACGCCTTCCTCGGGATTTGTCACTCGTTGGCCCACAAGCTGGGCGGGGAGTTCCACATTCCCCATGGGATCGCGAACGCCCTCCTCATCAGTCAGGTGATCCGGTTCAACGCCACCGACGTGCCGGTCAAGCAAGCGGTGTTCAGCCAGTACACCCACCCCGAGGCCAAGGCCCGGTACAGTCGCGTGGCCGATCACCTCCACTTGGGCGGCACCACCATGGACGAAAAGGTCGACCGCCTGGTGGCCAAGGTCGAAGAACTCAAGGCGAAGCTGGACATTCCCGCCTCCATCCAGGCCTGGGGTGTCCCCGAGGCCGAGTTCTTGGCCAAGGTCGAGGGCCTCGCCGTCCAGGCCTTTGACGACCAGTGCACCGGGGCCAACCCCCGGTATCCCTTGATCGCAGAACTGAAGCAGATCTATCTCGACGCGTACTACGGGAGGATTCCGGCCCAGGGCTGAAAAACGACGCCGATTCTCCGTTGTCCTCCGGCGGCCCATCCTTTATAGTGGTCTGGCGGAGGATTTTCATGAAGGCTTCTATCAAGACAAGGGTGGCCACGTTCGTGGTGCCCTTGATCGCGTTGCTCCTGCTCGTCGGTATCTGGGTCCTGGTGACCGTCAACGATGCCGTCGGCCCTGCCCCGGCCAGCGATGCGCTGAAAAACCTGGTCTGGGTGGTGTTGGTCCTCATCCTCGTCGGCGTGGTCGCCTTGGGCCTCATCGGTTGGGTGGCCCTGACCNCCGCCCTGGCCCCCGTGGTGAAAGCCTCAACGTTCGCCGCCACCCTTGCCTCCGGTCGCATCGACCAAAGGCTCGAAGCTCCCTTCCATAGCCGGGAATCCGAGGCGCTTCGGGACAATCTCAACCTGATTGCCAAGAACTTTGCGAAAAACATCGACCTCTTCAACAAGGAAGTCGAAGTTCTCAAAGAATTTAGCCAACAACTCGACGGCCAGCTGGCCGAAGCCCGACAGGGAACCGAAGACATCACCCACAGTTTGGCCAAGTTCAAAGAAGCGTCCATCGAGCGCACCCACAGCATCCAAGAGACCAGCTCGGGGATCCACGAAATCAGCAAGAACGTCGAGAGCTTCTTGGCCCTGGTGGAACGTCAGGGTGAAAGCATCCAGCAGTCCTCGTCGGCCGTGGAACAAGCGGTGGGGAACGTCGCCTCGATCGGAAAGAACACCGAGAACATGGCCGACCAGTTCGACGATTTGGAAAAGGCCGCCGGGGAGGGCCGGGACAGGATCGACCAGGTCCGCAAGACCGCCGAGGCGGTGGCCCACCAGTCCGAGGCCCTGGGGAACGCCAACAAGATGATCGCCAGCATCGCGAGCCAAACCAGTCTGTTGGCCATGAATGCCGCCATTGAGGCGGCCCACGCCGGGGACGCGGGCCGGGGCTTCGCGGTGGTGGCCGACGAGATTCGCAAGCTGGCGGACCTAGCCGGGGCCCAGTCCAAGAGCATCAAGACCGAATTGAAGGCGTCGACCGATGGCATTGCGGCCGTCGTCCGGCAGGCGGCCGACGCCGGGGAGNCGTTCAAGAAGATCGCCGGCCAAATCGACACCATGGGCCAGGTCCTCGAGGCGGTCCGCCAATCCCTGAGGGAACAAGAGGCCGGGAATCGTCAGATCCTGGAGTCCTTGGGCGAGTTAAGCCGCATCGGGGCTGAGGTCCGGGCCGGGAGCGACGAAATGTCGGCCGGAACCACCCATATTGCCACCCAAATCCGCCAAGCCGAGGACAAGACCCACACCCTGGACGAACACTTCGCCCTGGTGGAGCACGCCATCGTCGAGATCCGCAGGTCGGTGGGGGCCGCGGGCGAAATCAGTGAAAAGAATCGTGCGGCGGCCGATGCGGCCCGGAAGACCTTCGCATTGTGATGAGGTTCTTGCCCGCGCTGACGTCGACGCGCCGGGACAGGATCGAGCCGTTCCTCGAGGCGTTGGGCAGAACGGGCGTCAAGACGATTGCCTTGTTTCCCACCACCCTCTCCCCTGAGGAGCGGAACGGCTTGTACCGAAATTTGGAGAGGATCGAAGGCCTGCGCATCCCTCACGTCCACCTGAGGTCCGACTGTGGGGATGCGGAGATCGGCTACCTCGTCCATCGGTTTAGCACCGAGGTCTTCAACGTCCACCCGGCCGCCAGCGGAACGGCCTACGTCCCCGAAAGCTCCCGGTGGCTGGGCCGGATCTACCTGGAAAACGCCGACGCCCTCCCCGACCCCGACCAGTTGCAGGCCTACGCCGGCGTGTGCCCTGACTTCAGCCATTGGGAGGCGGCTCGGCGGGCCGACGACCCTCGATACCAGGGTTTTGATGCCTTGGTGCGCCGGTATCCGGCCGGGTGTTGCCATATTTCTGCCATCCGGGAGGGGGACCCGAATCCCTGGAACGGTCGGACCGACCACCATCACTTCACCAGCCTGGCCGACTTCGATTACGTCGACCGGTACCGGGAATTCTTTCCCCCGGCCTGGGCCAGCCTTGAGGTCGAGAACTCTCTGGAAGAACAGCTCGACGCGATTCGTCTGCTCACCACCCGCCTCGGGACCCCATGACCCCCGTGGGGGCGGTGTTCACCCCCGAGCCCTGGGCCCGGTGGGCCCTCGACCGGCTTGACGTCCCGGCCCGGGTGGCGGCGGGGGCCACGGTGTGCGACCCCACGGCGGGGACCGGGGCCTTTGCCCTCGCCCTGGCCGCCGCCTGGGCCCACCACGGCCCCCTGGAGCCGGCGTGGGTCCGAGGGGTCACCTTGGTGGAGCGCCACGGCCCTTTCTTGGAGGAATTCGCCCGGACCTGGCGGGACCGGTGGGGCTTTTCGTTCCCCGAGGCCAACCTCATCGAGGGGGACATCGTGACCCACCCTCCGGGACGCACCTTCGACCTGGTGGTCGGCAACCCTCCGTGGGTGACGTATCCCGACCTGTCCACCGAGGACCAGGAGAGGTATCGCCCGTGGTTTCCCCGGTTAGGACTGGTGGGGGCCCCGTCCCAACTGCTCCTGGGGGCCTCCCGGGTGGATCTGGCCGCCCTGGTCACCGCCCAGGCCTTCGAAGTGCTGGTGGCCCCCGGGGGCCGGGCTGGGTTTTTCCTCCCCTTGTCCCTGTTCCATAACGACGGAGCTCCCCGCCGGTGGCGTCGGTGGCGGCCCGACGCCGTCTTCGATTTGACCGAGGCGCGGCCGTTTCCCGGGGTTGGGGTCCGCAGTTGCTGGGCCGAGTTCACCCCCGGGGCTCCCCCCGGCGACGTGGTCCCCTTCTTCACCGGGAACCCCGGGGCCTGGACCCGGTGGGATGCCCGGGCCGATACCCCGGGGGCCCCCTGGCGGACCATGGCCCCCGGGACCTCGATCCCCCCACCCCAGTTCGACCTGGGCCCCCACCAGCGGCCCCGGCAGGGGATCAACACCGGGGGCCTCAACGCCGGCTTCCACGTCGCGGGTCCGCCCCCCCAGGTGGACCCGGCCTTCGTCCATCCCCTGGCCCCCAAGGGACCCGCCGACGGGCCCGGGCGCTGGATTCTGGTCCCCTACGACCGAGGGGGCCGGATCCTCGACGAGGCTGAAGTCACCGCCTCGGGGTTGGCGGCCTATTGGGCGCCCTGGAAGGAGAGGCTCCAGGCTCGCCGGGGGGTCTTCCTGGGCTCCCAATTGGCCCGGGGTCGGTGGTGGGCCCTCCTGGGGGTGGGCGCCTACGCCTTCGCCCCCTGGAAAGTGGTCTGGTCGGCGTACGGTCGGGACCGGCTCGACGCCGTGGTCCGGGGGCCCCGGGACGATGGGGCGGTGTGGCAGGCCGACCAAGCCCTCCAGGCCTACATTCCCTGCGACACCGAAGCCGACGCCGAAAGGATCCGAGACTTCTTGAACGGACCCGAGGTGGCCCAGTACCTGGCGAGCCTGCAGTCGGCGGGCACCCGCAATTGGGCCCAGCCCGGTCGCTTCAAGCCTTTATGGCGTTGGCCACCACCGACCGGTACTCGGGACGGAGCCACCGGTCGATGAACCCGAGGCCCTCCTCCCCCGCCCGCCGGTCGAACCCCACCAGGGGCCGGGGCAACACCAGAGGGCCGGGCAGCACGTACACCCCCGTGGGCTTGGGCAAGTCGGCCCGGGCCAGGAGCCTCAAGGTGCTGGTGGCGCACCACCGCAGGGGGATGGGATGTTGCACCTGCTTGACCACCGGGACGAGGAAGCGGCCGTACCAGGGGAAGTCGGCGGCCCCCATGGACCGGGTCAACGGGGTCTCGGCCATCCCGGGGTCGGCGAAGTGCCAACCGACTCCCCGGGCCTGCCACCGGTCGCCGATCACGTCGCCGACCTGAACGGACAGCAATTTGGCCCGGCCATAGACGTTCATACCGCAGTCCCACCGTCGACCGGTGAGGTCGGCCCGGGTGACCCGGACCAAATGGTGGTAACCCGTGCTCATCTGGACCACCCGCCCCTGCCCCGCCTCGAGGTTGGGGAGGAGCCAGCAGGCCAACAGAAGCCCGTGGAGAAAATTGTGGGCAAAGGTCGCCTCGACGCCGTCGACCGTGGTCCGGGGGGNGGAGTACACCCCTCCGAAGTTGTTCACCAGGCCGAAGAGGGACCGATCGCCCCGGGCCTGGACCAAGGTCTGAACCGTCTCGGCCACCCGGACCACCCCGGCTTGGCTCGACAGATCGCCCTGGACGAACTGGGCGTGACGGCCGGCCTGGCGGAGTTGCTGCTCCAGGCCCTGGCCCCGGGTCGGATCCCGGCCCACGAAGAACACGAGGAAGCCTGCTTCACAGAGGGACCGGGTCAGCTGCCCGCCGATGCCCCCGGTGCCGCCGGTGACGAGGATGGAACGAAGAGGAAGGGAACTCACAGCCTCTAAAATAGTCCAGGGAACCCAACCCGGGAAGGGGCCCCTGTTGGCCAGGACCGCTGTCTTCTCCTAAACTGCAACCAAAGGACTCCTATGAACCCCCATGAACGCCTGGAGGCCCTCGGTCGGGCCATGGACCGAGAACTCCGCGAAAACATTCTTCCGTACTGGTACCAAACCATGGACCGACGCCAGGGAGGGTTTGCCGGCTTGGTCGCCAACGACGGGTCCGTCGACTTCTCCCACCCCAAGGGCCTGGTCATGCACAGCCGACACCTCTGGGCCTCGAGCCGAGGGTGGCTAGAACGGCGCAATCCCCTGGACCTGGCGGCGGCCCACCATGCCTTTGCCTTCCTCCAGGGCCCCCTTCGGGACCCCGAGGGCCGGGGGTTTTGGTGGACGGTGGACGCGGCCGGCCAACCCCCGTCCGAAAACAAAGTGATCTACGGCCAGGCCTTTGCCATCTACGGCCTGAGCCAGTACTACCAGGCCACGGGCCATCCCCAGGCCCTGGACCTGGCCCTGGAAACCTTTGACCTGTTGGAAGCCGTGGCCCGGGACCCCGACCACGGGGGCTACTACGAAGCCGTGGACCGCACCTGGACCCGGCCCTTGGTCCAGGCCCTCAGCGAGGTGGACATCCCCTGCTCCAAGAGCATGAACACCAACCTCCACGTCCTGGAGGCTCTCACGGCCCTGGCCCAGGTCACCGGCGCGCCCCGGGTCAAGGAGGCCTTGGGGAGCCTCCTGACCGTGTTCGAGACCCACATCCTCGTCACTCCCGAGCACCTGGGCCTCTACTTCGATCGGGATTGGAAGCCCCTCACCGACCACATCAGCTACGGTCACGACGTGGAAGCCAGCTGGCTGCTCACCGAGGCGGCCGAGGTCCTCGGGGGCCCCGTTCCGGAGGCGAGGAAGGCCACCTACGTTCACCTGGCCCGGACCATCCTCAGGGTCATCCAGGACCACGGGGGCAGCCTACCCAATGAGGTGCACCAAGGCAGGCTCGATACCGACCGCATCTGGTGGGTCCAGGCCGAGGCCGTGGTGGGGATGGTCAACGCCTGGGAACTCACGGGGGACGAGGCGTTCCTCGGGGCCGCCGAGGCGGTCTGGGCCTTCATCGATCGGTTTGTGGTCGACAGGCACCACGGTGAGTGGTTTTCCGTGGTGAAGGCCACGGGAATCCCGGACCGGGAACGGCCCAAGGGTGGCCTGTGGAAGACCAGCTACCACAACGGCCGAGCGTGCCTGGAAGTGCTTCACCGGGCCCGGCGCTCGTCGACGAGGGCCGGGGCGATCTCGCCCACGATGTCCTGAACCACGTACAGCCTCAGCACCTCATCCTTGCCCCGGGGGCTCACCTGGGTCAGGGGAAGGTGACTGAGGTCGACCCCCGCCCGGGCCGCCACCCCGGTCGACAGGATCAACTGGCTCCCCGAGCCCTTGTTCAAGGCTTCGAGACGACTCGCCGTGTTCACGGTGTCGCCAATGATGGTCAGTTGTCGCTTGTCTTGAAACCCCNCCTCCCCGAGGACCACGTCCCCAAAGTGGAGGCCGATCCCCAGGGTCAGGCCCTGGGGCAAGACATGGGCGAGTTGGGTGTTGACGTCTTTCAAATCCCGGGCCATCCGCACGGCCGCGGCCAGGGCCGACCGGCACGACTGGCGGGGATCCTGGTCTAGCCCGAAGTACGCCAGGATGCCGTCCCCGAGGAACTTGTCGATCGTCCCCCCTTCGGCTTCGATGGCCTGGCCCATGGCTTGGAAGTAGCTATTGAGGATGTACACCACGTCGTAGGGAAACTTGTTTTCCGAAAGCGTCGTAAACCCCCGGAGGTCGGCGAACATCACCGCCAGGTCCACATCCCGGCCCACGGTATCCTTGGTCTCCCTCCGGGCGACCCGGGACCGCAGGTCGGGGGGAAGCAGGGGAACCACCTGGATGCTTCCCTGTCGGCCCTCGGCCTGGCAGGCCAGGCGGATGTCCGGGGTGGCCCCGATTCGGGTCAAGGCCTTCTGCTCCCGCTCCCCCACCGGAGATAGGTTTTCCATCCCCGCTTCGACTTTGATTCGACAGGTGGTGCACCGGCCCCGGCCCCCGCAGATCGAGGCGTGGGCGATGCCCCCGATCCGGCTGGCTTCCAGGACCGTGGTGGCCGGCAGCACCATGACCGACCGCCCATCCCCGTAGGAGACCCGGACAGTCCGCCGCCGTTCCTGGACCTTGAGGCGGAGCCACCGGGCCCCGAAGACCCCGGCGATCAGCACCGCAATCACCAGATACTCCACCCGGTCCACCGCGATCAGCAGGGCCTTTTGATCCGGGTCCAGCCGGTGAGGCTGATCGTTGGGGTCCAGGCGCCCGTCCAGGTACGCCTGATTCAACTGGTAGCCGCTGTGGAGGTACCCCAGGGCGGCGGCCAGGGGTAGCAAGGTGAAGACCAGCACGAGGGTGGCTTGGACCCGGGGGTACCACGGACGAAGCCTCAGGACGGCGTGGACACCAATCTGGGCGTGGGCCCCGATGAGGAGGGCCATGACCACGTACCGCCAGGCCATGTCCGGATAGGACAGCAACACGGTGTCGACGTAGTCCGAATGGAGATGGAACACCAGGGCCGTGGTGAGGCCCGCCAGGTTGTAGGGAATGTTCACGAAGGCCAGGCACAACCCCAGGCCGATTTGGAAAGCCTCCCAGAGGGGCATCTTCAGGGTATTCCTGCGGTAGACTTTCCAGAGCCCCAGGCCCGCGTGGACCAGGAGGGCCGAGGTGAAGAACGGGGCGGCGAAAAAGAACGGGCCCACGACCACCAAGAACCCTTCCATGGCCTCGGCCGAGACCAGCCCCAGGGCATAGTAGGTCATCACGAACAACTGGTTGAGGCCGATGATCATCGCGGCCCACAGCCGGATCCGTGTTTGCCAGTCCCTGGCGTTCGAGCGGTGTTCCATGGGCTCCATCCTGGGGGACCCTCGACCCTTTGTCAAACTTCTTTTTTGCCTTCCGGGTCGGGCGGGTTGCCGAAGACCNCCCCGGGCCAGTATCGTGGCGTACCCATGAGTGACCATCGCCGACGGGAACGCTATCCCGGGACCCACCCCCAGCGCTTCGCCCAGAAGTACAAGGAACTCGCCCCCGAGCGCTACCCCGCCGATGTCGAAAAGGTCCGGGGCCGAGGGCAGACCCCCGCGGGGACCCACCGGCCGATCTGCCTCGAGGAAATTCTTCAGATTCTTCACCCCGCTTCCGGGGAAACGGGTCTGGACGCCACCCTGGGGTACGGGGGTCACGCCATCGCCCTGTGGAACCGGGTTCACCCCGGGGGGCTGCTGGTGGCCACCGACGTCGATGCCGTCGAACTTCCCCGGACGGAGGCCCGGATGCGTCTGCAAAACCCCGAGGCCCCCGCTACGTCCTTGGTGATCCGGCACCAGAACTTCTCGGGGATCGAACGCCTGTTGCCCCTGACGGCCGGGGGGTTCGACTTCATCCTGGCCGACCTGGGGGTATCGTCGATGCAAATTGATAACCCCGACCGAGGCTTCACCTTCAAGGCCCCGGGCCCCCTGGACCTCCGCCTCAACCCCCAGTGGGGAAAACCCGGGTGGAAGCTCCTGGAAGGGATGACCCGGCGGGCCCTGGAAGCCATGTTCACCGACAACGCCGACGAGCCCTACGCCCGGGTCCTGGCCCAGGGGTTGTCCGCCCGGCGGAGCCCCATCACCACCACCACGGCGTTCGCCGACGTGATCCGCCAAACCCTCGCCGCCCAGGGCGAGGCCGACCCTGAGGTGGTGCGCAAGACCCTGCAACGGTGTTTTCAGGCCCTGCGCATCGAGGTCAACCGAGAGTTCGAAGCCTTGGACACCTTGTTGGCCGCCCTGCCCCGGTGTCTGAAGCCCGGGGGTCGGGTTGCCCTCCTCACGTTCCACTCGGGGGAAGAGTCCCGGGTCCGGGCCGCTTGGACCGCCGGCGCCGCCTCCGGAACCTACCAGTCGGTGTCTTCGGAGCCGATCCGGCCGTCCACCCAGGAACGGTACGATAACCCTCGGTCAAAATCGGCCCGGCTCCACTGGGCGGTCCGGAGCATTTCTGGTTTACTGGGGGAGCGTTGACCCGTCCCAGGAGGACCCCGATGTATCCGCTGAAGTTCACCAAAGTTCTCAAAGAGAAAGTCTGGGGGGGCCGACAGTTCGAAGCGTTCTTGGGCATCCCCTTGGAACCGGGGAAGGCCTTCGGGGAAAGCTGGGAGGTCTCGGCCCATCCGAATGGCCCGTCGGTGGTCGCCGAAGGGCCCTGGGCGGGGCTCACTCTCCCCGAGTTGGTGACCCGGGAGGGGGCCCGGCTGGTGGGCGAGGCCGTCCATCGCCGGTATCAGGGCCAGTTCCCCCTGCTCATCAAGTACTTGGACGTCCACGACAAGCTGTCCATCCAGGTCCACCCCGACGACGCCTATGCCCTGGCCCACGAAGGGGAGTTCGGCAAGTCTGAGTGCTGGTATGTTTTGCACGCCAGCGACGACGCCAGGTTGATCGTGGGCATGGCCCCCGGGGTGACCGCCGAGGACTTCGCCGCCCGGTCGGCGGCTGGCCGGTGGGCTGGACTGTTCCGGGAGGTCTCGGTGGCCACAGGAGATTTCGTCCACATCACCCCGGGGACCGTCCACGCCTCGGTCCAAGGGTCGGTTCTGATCTGCGAAGTTCAGCAGAATTCCGACACCACCTACCGCATCTACGACTTCGACCGCCTCGAACAGGGAAAACTCCGGCCCCTTCACCTGGAAAAGGCCCGGGACGTCATCCAATTTGCCGCCGAACCCCGGGTGTGGCCTGCCAAGGACAGNCCCCGGCAGACCGTCCCGGGGGCCGTGGTGGAACCCTTGGTCGTCGATCCCCACTACACCGTCGACCGGATCGAAGTCACCGGGACCTTCCACCAGGCCCCCCAGGACCAGTTCCGGGTGTGGTCCATCCTCGGGGGGGCCGGGCAGATCGACCACGGGGGACAACGCTACCCCATCGCCGGGGGGGAAACCTGGTTCCTCCCGGCCAACCTCTCGGTGAGCGTCCAGGGACCGGTCACCATCCTCCGGAGTTCGGTGTAGGACCGTGACCGTCTCTGACCTGGAAACAAAATTGGGGTGCNCCCCCCTCACTCCCTACGTCGACGCCCCCCTGACCGGAGCCTACACCAGTGACCTCCTCTCCGATGTCCTGGCCCACGCGCCCCGGGGATCCGTGCTGATTACCCTTCAGGCCCACCGCAACACGGTAGCCTGCGCCGGGGTGGCCCGCCTCGGGGCCATCGTTCTCGCCGGAGCGGACGGGGCCCCCGAGGATCTTCTCGAGGCGGCCCACCAAGAGCAGATTCCTGTGTTTGCCAGTCCCCTGAGGCAGTTCGACCTCAGCTGGCGGGNCGCCCGAATCCTGGGGCTCCCCTGACTTACCCACCCTCGGCATTCTTATCCGCATAAGGCCGCTTGACAATTCTGACACTTTTAATCATAAATGGCCATGGTCCATCCCTAATGGACATTAATCCTAGGAGGTAGCATGTCTGCCACGATCGTTAAGCCGGCTCGCAGGACCGGCGTTGGGGCCTGGGTGGCCCTGAGTCTACTGGCATTGTTGACCGGGTGTTCCGCCCCGAGCGCAGAAAAGCTGGTCGAGTTCAAGCAAATCAATCTGACATCGAGCGTCGAAGGGGTCGCCCCGAACCTGGACTCGTCGGTGGCCGACGCCTGGGGTGTCGAGTTCGGTGACCCGGGCCGGATCTGGGTCAACACCAACACCGGGGTCTCGGTGGTCTACAACGGAACGGGCCAAGTGGTCCAGGTCAAAGACATCCTCCACCCCACCCAGAAGGTGGGCCTGAAGGTCAGCCTCCCCCCCATCCCGGGGTCGGCGCCGACGGCGACTCCCCCCACGTACACGGGGATGATTTTCAACCCCCTCCACGGTAAGCCCGACTCTCCCTTCGACGGCGACGCCTTCGTGTTCGTCAGCGAAGACGGGATCGTCGCCGGCTGGCATCCGTTGCCCAACGGCGATGACCCCCTGAAGGCCACGCTGCGGTTGAACAACAACGCGGCCGGGGCGGTCTACAAGGGCATCACGTCGGCCAAGGCGTCGACCGGCTGGCGGCTCTACCTCGCCAACTTCGGCCAAGGGCAAGTCGACGTCCTCGACGCGAACTACCAAAAGGTGAGCCTGGCCGACGACGCGTTCACGGATCCCCAGTTGCCCGTGGGCTATGCCCCCTTCAACATCAAGGTGTTCGGCGAAAAGATCCTGGTGACCTACGCCAAGCAGAGCATCGACAAGGCCAACGATGTCAAAGGCGTCGGGAACGGGTTTGTGGACGTGTACACCCTCGACGGCAAGTTCACCAACCGGCTGATCTCCGGTGGCTCGCTGAACTCCCCCTGGGGCCTCGCCCTGGGCCCGAAGAACTACGGTCCCCTGTCCGGGAAGCTCCTGGTGGGCAACTTTGGCGACGGGTACATCCACATCTACGACTTTGACAAGGGAACCTACGAAGGCACCGTGTCCGAGAACGGCCAGCCCTTGCAAATCGATGGTCTTTGGGCTCTGACCTTTGGCACCGACAATGGCGCCGGGGCCTCGAACGAACTGTTCTTTGGTGCCGGTGCGAGCGCCGAAGACCAGGGAATTTTTGGAAAGCTCCTGCTCCTCGGCGTCAACGTGGCCGCCGACCAGGTGTTGACGGTCTACAGCGGTCAGCACCAACAGACCGTCGACNCCCTGGTCGCTGGTTTTGAAAAAGCCACGGGCATCCAGGTGAGTGTCCGGTCGGACGACGAAGGGGTTCTGACAAACCAGATCGTCGAAGAAGGGGCCAAGAGCCCGGCCGACGTGTTCATCACGGAAAACTCCCCGGCTCTGGAATCCCTGGGAGCCAAGGGCCTTCTGGCCCCCGTGACCCCGACCACCCTGGCCGAGGTCCCCAAGCAGTACGATTCTCCCCAAGGACTCTGGGTGGGACTCTCGGCCCGGGTTTCGGCCCTGGCTTACAACACGAGTCACTTGAAGCCGAACCAACTGCCGGCTTCGATCCTCGACCTGGCCCAGCCGGCCTGGAAGGGCAAGGTGGCCCTGGCTCCCTCGGAGACTGACTTTCAACCCCTGGTCACCACCATCGTGAAGCTCTATGGGCAAAGCGCGGCCGTGGAATGGCTCAAGGGTCTGAAGGCCAACTCCGAAATCTACCCGGACAACGAAACGGTGGTGGCGGCGGTGAACAACGGCCAGTCCCTGGTTGGCCTGATCAACCACTACTACTGGTACCGTCAGCGGGATGAAGTCGGCGCCGATAAGTTGCATTCGGCCCTGTACTACTACAAGGCCGGGGATGCGGGGAACCTCGTCAACGTGTCGGGGGCAGCGGTCCTGAAATCCAGCGCCCACAGCGAAGCCGCCCAGAAGTTCCTCGCCTACCTCGCCGGAGCCGAAGGACAAACCATCCTGGCCCACAGCGAAAGCTACGAATATCCCCTGGGCTCGGGGGNGTCGACGGCCAAGCCCATGCCTGCGTTCAACCAGGTTCAGGCCCCGGCGATCACCATCGGTGACCTGGGCGATGGAAGCGCCGCCTTGGCTCTGCTGAGGCAGGCAGGGCTCTTGTGAATTGTAGGACGGCTCGGGAGTCTCGGTCAGGACGGACATCCTGGCCCCTGGCGACCGGGGCCGTCCTGGCCGCCTGTCTTGTGGCCCTCCCCCTGATCTTTCTGGTTCTGCGGGCGTCGCAGACCGGATGGGCCCGGGTGGGGGCCTTGATTTTGACATCCCATGTGCTGGAGCTGCTGGGAAACACCGTGCTCTTGGCGGTGGCCACCACGGCCCTCTGTGCCGTCCTGGGGGTGGGGGCCGCTTGGGTGGTGGAACGGACGAAGCTCCCGGGCCGGGGCTTTTGGGCTGTGGTGTTGGCCCTGCCCGTCGCCCTCCCGGACTTCGTGGTGGGCTACGCCTGGACGTCCCTCTTCCCGGGGTTCCATGGATTTCCCGCGGCGTTGGTCATCATGACGTCGACCCTCTTCCCTCTGGTGTACTTNCCCGTCGCCGCCAGTCTACGGCGGTTCGACCCCCTGCTGGTCGAGATCGGCCACAGCCTGGGCCTCGGGCCCGGGCCTTCGTTTTTTAGGATTGTGCTGCCCCAAATTCGGACGGCCATCCTCGGCGGAAGCCTCTTGGTGACCCTGGCCATCCTCACGGAGTACGGGGCCTTTGAAATTGTACGGTTCCAGACCTTCACGACGGCCATCTTCACGGAGTTCTCCCTGGGGTTCGATNCCCCCGGGGCCTGCGCCCAGTCTTTGGTGCTGGTTGCCCTGGGGCTCGGGGTCCTGGCCGCAGAGAGGGGGGCCACGGGGCGGGGAGGCACCCGGCGCCAGGGCCCCGGGGTCCGGCGGCACGGCCGGTCGGCCCCCTTGGGCTGGGCTCGGTGGCCGGTCCTCGGCCTGCTGGGGTTCGGCGTTTTGGTGGCCTTGGGGTTCCCCCTGTTTGCCATAGGATTTTGGGTGCTCCAGGGGAACTCCTCGACCCTCCCCCACGCTTCGTTGGCCGAGGCCACCCTCCACACCCTGACCTACAGCGCGGGGGCCGCAGCTTTGGCGACGCTCCTGGCCATCCCCGTAGCCCGGTATTCCCTCCGGAGCCGGTCGTGGTTGGCCGTGGCCTTGGAAAAGGCTTCGTACCTGCCCCAGGCCATCCCCGGGGTGGTCGTCGGGCTTTCGTTGGTGTTCCTGGCGATCAACGTCCTCCCTGCCCTCTACCAAACGTCGTTTTTGCTGGTGGGGGCCTACACCATCTTGTACTTTCCCCTGGCGTTGGTGGCGGTTCGCACCGCCGAAAGCCAGGCTTCCCCCCGCTTGGAAGAAGCCGCCCTGTCGCTGGGGGTTCCCCGGCGGNGGGTTTTCGTCCGGGTCACCCTACCCTTGCTCCTTCCGGGCCTGGGGGCTTCGTTCGCCCTGGTCTTTTTGTCAGCATCCACCGAACTCACCGCCACGCTCTTGTTGCACCCCACGGGGGTCCAAACCTTGGCCACCCAGTTCTGGCGCTACTCGTCCGAGGTCGCCTACGGGGCCGCCGCTCCGTACGCCGCCCTGATCATCGTGCTTTCGTTGCTCCCCGCCCTCTTGGTGGCCTACCGGCGAGAGTCCAAACCTAGGAGTTACCACCGATGACATCCTTAACCCTCGACAACCTGCACAAGGGTTACCAAAACNCCCCCGTTTTGAAGGGAATCTCGTTGACCGTCCCCGAGGGGACCTTCACGGCCGTCCTGGGGGCCAGCGGAAGCGGCAAGACCACCCTTCTGCGGATGATCGCCGGGTTCGAGCGGGCCGACCGTGGCCAGGTTCGCCTGGGGGACCAGGTCGTGGAAGGCCCGGGGATGTTTGTCCCTCCGGAGCAACGGGGTGTGGGCTACGTGTCCCAGGACGGGTCCCTGTTCCCCCACCTCTCGGTGGCCGACAACGTGGGCTTTGGCCTCCGTCGCCCGGAGCGCCGAAGCGGCC
>JGI26470J50227_1000125_pt1 | contig 36383 bp, 42 predicted proteins | sample FreactTroBogLake_FD_50227 | JGI IMG/M metagenome (IMG submission 50227)
CCCTACGATCAACAACCCCACTCTCTCAGGCTCAGGCGGAACATTAACACTCCCAGCCGGTCCAGACACGATTGTGGGACGAGCTACGACAGACACCCTCACTAATAAAACTCTCACCACTCCTACCATCAACAATCCAACATTGTCTGGATCTGGCGGTGCTCTTACATTGCCAGCAGGCCCTGATACATTAGTCGGCCGAGCCACTACTGATACATTAACGAACAAAACACTCACAAATCCGAAAATCACTAACAGTAGCGCATCAAATACTGAAACATTACAAGTACCTAATGCTGCAAAAGCTACATTAGACGGTCTCACACGAGTTGCCGGCAACATCATGTACGGCACCGACACACAATCTCTTTATGTAGATAACGGTTCTCAATTATTGTCTACTGGCGGTATTAGTGCTTGGCAAAGTAGCTACACTTATGCTGTTGGTAACATGGTGTCGTTCTCTAATAGCATTTTTGTATGTATTACTGCCAATACATCTAGTAGCATTTTTGAAACCGATCAGGCTAAATGGGCGTTGGTAAACCAACCTCAAGTCGCGCGCAATCTCCTAAATGTCGATAATAGCATAGAAAACGGCACTGTTGGCGCGATCCAACCGGCTACAGTAAGTAGCTACACTTCCGGTACCACTCCTGTGGGCGCGTTTAATCTTGGTAGCGGCGGTAGCATTGGTTTATCAGCTCAGACTACTGGCGCTCTTACTGGTAAGTATTCTCTACAACTCACAACAGCTTCTACGTTTAACGTAGGACAGGGATTTGTTTCTGCTGTTATTCCAGTGGACCCAGCATCCCAAACAAAAGTACATTCAATTAGTTTTGATTATGCCGTTACTGCTGGCGCATCTAATATGAATTTCTCAGGAACAAGTGCGAACACGTTCCATGTATATATTTACGATGCCACTAACAGCGCATACATCCAACCAATAGGTGTGTACGGCATGAGTTATCTGAGTGGTCGATATACAGGCCAGTTCCAGATGCCTAGTAACACCACGTCTTGCTATCTCTTTATCATGGTTGGTAATGCAAGTACTACTGGTACTTCTACCTTGTTATTTGATAATTTCTTTGTGGGTCAAATTGCTTCAAATGGCTACACTGCTCCCGTGGCTTATGCACAAGCTTATCACAGTGTGACAGGATCAAATTACTGGGGTACTACTTCCACTTCATTCGCTGATCCGACAATTTCTGGTGGTACAATCAGCCTAACTTCGCGAGTGTCTTCGGGACTCACTCTCACTTCTGCTGCGGGTAATGTTGCCGGTGTTACATTTACTCCAGCAAGTGCTTCTGCCGTTTATCAGGTAACTGCTTATTTCGTTGCCGATACTATTTCTAGCAGCAATCCAATGGGAGTGCAGTTGGTTTCTGGAGCGACTGTTCTTGGTGTTTTGCCTGGTTCGGTTGCCGCATCTTCACGATTAACAGTTCCAACTACTATCACTGGTATTTTTGTTCCGGGATCGACATCCGCGCAAACTGTTAAATTACAATTGTCTTCCCAATCTGGTTCACAAGTAGCCATCAACGGCTACGCTGATAGTGGATACAGTGGATCGTATATTGAGTGGACAATCACTAGGATTGACGCGGCTGCGCAGCCTATTAGTCAGTATGACGGTCGTGTAGTTGCTGCAGAGGCGCAAGGTACTCCGAGTGGTGGAAATACATCAGCAATTATATTTCCAACAAAGATGTTTGATACATCTGGCTCTTATAATTTAGCTACCGGTATTTTTACAGCACCTGTATCCGGCACCTATTCTATTACTGGAGCAATTTATGCAAATGGAGCAAATGTAAACTACTACGCTTTCCTAAATGGCTCAAATTATTGTGCCATAGGTGCTGCTAACGGCTTTGGCACTACAATTGGCGGATTAATTAAGATGAGTGCTGGCGACACTATGTTTATTACTTCTAACGTAGGTATGGGAACTACTTACAGTAGCAGTACGTTTGGAATCTCGCTTCTTTCCGGCGCTCAGCAAATCGTTGCAGGTCAAAAGATTGAGGCAAGTTACTATTGCTCTACGAACCAATCTGCATCAACATCTACTCCGTTTAATTTTGATACAAAAGAGTACGACACTACGGGAGCAGTGACAACTGGAGCTAGCTGGAGATTCACAGCGCCTACAGCGGGAACTTATCTTGTATCCGGAGCTGGAGCATCTACTTCTGGATTTCAATATATTATGTTATACAAAAACGGAGCTGCTTATAAGACGGTGGGATCAGTAAACACTAGCGCCGGGCCTACTGGAGAATTTGGCGGCATGGTTCAACTGAATGCTGGTGATTATATAGAATTTAGACCTTCTGGTGCAGTTACGGCTCAAGGCGGTACTCTGGCAACGGCCGGTGTGCTCAATGTGGCCATAAAGCAAGTTAATTAGGGGTAGCCGTGCCTTATAAAAGCGAAAAACAACGTAAGTATATGCACGCCGCAGCAGAACGCGGAGAGATAAAGAAAAGTGTTGTGAAGGAATTTGATCGAGCTTCCAAAGGAAAACATCTTCCAGAAGAAGCTAAGTTTAGTAAAATTAAAAAGATGGTAGGAAATTAAGTGCACGATTTAGCTATACTTCTTAAAACTGCAAATTTATACGCTCACAGCGCGCACAATCTTACGTGTGGGCCTAGTTTTTTTGCTGACCACAAGCAACTAGCTAAGTTTTATGAAGACTACATCGAAGCCTACGACTCCATTATCGAACGTATTATAGGTCTGTATGGCCGCGACAACGCTAATATCATTGAAGTAACTGTTCAAGCTGTAGATAAGTTTAAAGTGTTACCGTTAATGGTACCTACGGAGGACCGGTTTAAGACGCTCCTCGAAATCGAAAAAGAAATCTACTCGCTCATTGCTCAATTAGAAAAGCATCCCGAAATCACTTGCGGCACCAATCAGCTTATTACCGAAATTGCAAATCAATCGGAAATACGCCAATATCTTATCAAACAGAGGTTATCCTAATGGCAATTAAGCATAGCATGAGCGCACATCAAATGTTGGATCAAGTGTTTGACTACACTAATGGCGCAATTAAGACCATTACACAAGACACTACGCATAGTTTAAACTTATCTGCTTCTAGTGACAGTATTGTAGCCGTACATCCGCAGCAATCTGTAGCACAAGGTGTAAAGGTTGATTGTCAGCTCTTCAGGAGAGTGGCATTATTTGTTCAACCCGGCACTTTCACACTACAAGTGGCCGCGACTGCTGGCGGTACGTTACAGACCATTAAAACAGGACTTGATTCGTCTATCACGCCTATGTACATTATTGATATTATCGCAACTGAGATTAAACTTACTGCGCCAAGCGGTTCTTACATGATATTGCAAGGGTGACATGGGTAAATTAATAGTGTCACGCAATAAGCAGGAGAAGGTGAAGCTGGAGCTTGGAAGTCATGTTCCACGCGTAGAGCATATCATCGAGAAGGAAGTTATTCGAGAAGTACCTGTTGATCGTATTGTTGAAGTTCCAATTATCCAAATACAGGAAAAAATCGTCACTGTAAAAGAACAAGTGGAAGTAGTAAGAGAAATCCGCATTGAAGTGCCGGTAGAAATTATTAAAGAAGTAGTTAGAGAAGTTCCAGTAGAGATTATTAAAGAAGTGCTAGTAGAGAAGATTGTTATCAAGAACGTTGAGATCCCATCTATACGCACTCGCATTGAATACAAAACAAGTAAAGTGTCTTTGGCAATAGCAATTGTCGGGTCTTTAATTGTCGGTATTTTAGTAGGGAGATTATAATGGCTACAAATATAATGGATGTAGGTAATATTGCCCGTGCAACATATGATCCAACTACACAAGCCTCAAAAATACTACCAGTAGGTGGAAGTTTAGTGCCGGATCATTATGATAACTTGACACTTACCTACGTAGCTTCTGGCAATGGCGCTGGGCAAATCGCTACTGTGGGATATCAAGTGGGCGCCACTCTTATCTGTACACTTACGCTTTCATACGACGCTTCTAACAGAATCACTGCAGTTGTGAGGTCCTAGTGTCTAATCAACTTGTATTTAATCCATTCACATCTAGTTTGGATTTTGTCGGAGGCGGACAGGATCTTAACTTCCTAGATCCGGTAGCCACGGAATCTTTGTTGCCTACCCCGGCACTAGACGGTGCTATTTGTGTTGTGCAAGCCACGGATCAAATATACGAATATAGTACGATCACAGGCAAGTGGTCAAATACGACACAAAAATTTATTGATCTATCTTCAAATACCTCCAGTCCCAACGGAATGACGTCTTCTATTGTCGCGAATGTTAATAATGTAAATGAAACACATTTGGCGCTTACCGTAGCAGACAACAACAATCCAGGTATTGTTAGCATCAATGCGCAGACTTTTGCTGGAGCTAAAAATTTCCTAAACAACATCACAACAAACTATATTGATGGGCTATCTGGACCAAATATCTTACACGTGGGAGTTAATGCTTCTACTTCTAAGGTTATGGTGGGCGGTGGAACTACTATAACAGAAGTGGCTGGTAATTTACAACTCGATACGGTAAATCCAAACACAGTATTACTAGCCAACTCATCTAGCAATGTCTATGGCCAAACTTTATCTAATGGACAAATCTTAATAGGCGGGACAGGCTCGGCTCCACAAGCGGCCTATATATCCGGTACGACAAGCCAGATTACAGTTACTCCCGGTTTTAACAGCATAACAATCGGCACTCCTCAAAACATCGCAACTACTTCCAGTCCTACTTTTAGTAAAATGTTCTTGACGGCTAGTTCTGACCAAATACAATTGGGCACTAGCGTTAATTCCGTTACTATAAATGGTGGAACATCAGCTACGGGTAGGGACTACACTATTCCCGATGTCGGATTGTCTGGCAATTTTGTAATGGATACCGGCAACCAGACTATAGCCGGCAATAAAACATTCTCTAATAACGTACTGGCTCCCGGCATCGACAGTCCGTCTGGCGGCGGCACTATAGGTATTGGCTACACTAATGCGTCTACTATTAACATAGGACATTCTGGCAGTACTGTAAATATCATCGGCACTACAAATACCATTAACGTAACAAATTACAACGTATCCAATAAGACGATGAACCTAAACACCGCTGGTCCCGCTGCTTCAGGTAGCGGAGTTGGTATTGAAGTTCAGGAAAATAGCATTATCACTGGTTACGTTAATACTTCTGGCGATCGCAACAGTTGGCAATTACTTGCTCCTAATACAGCTGGTGTTGTCACTATTACTCCAGGAGTGGGTGGTTTTACTATTGACCAAGGTAGTCATAATCCTCTTTCGCTATCTACTACCGGATATGGTGTTACACTCGATGCTGCTAATCAAATACTTTCCGTACAATACGCTACTGGTGCGTTGCCTGGCTTAGTATCCACAGCTTCTCAAACTTTCGGCGGAAATAAAACTTTCGCTAATCAAGTGGCTGTGTCTGCTACTTCAAATCAACTATTATTAGGCACTACGAACATCCTTACTGTCACTAACGCACAAGCCTCATCGCAGACACTCACTATCCCAGCTATTACTTCATCAGATACGCTATCTACTTTAGGACTTGCGCAGACCTTCTCCGGTGCTAATACATTCAGTAGCCCGGTTACGATTTCTGCAGCTAGCAATCAATTAAAGCTTGGAGCAAACTTAACACTGTCAGGTTCTACTGCGGCTACACGTACGTATACTATTCCTGATACATCTGCTGCTAGTAGTTTTGTGATGACCGATTCTGCACAAACTATCAACGGAGTTAAAACTCACAGCTCCCAGATTCCTATCACAGCTACTACAAATCAATTAGTGCTGGGAACAACAAACACGGTCACTATTACTGCACCAGCTCCAGCTGCGTCTGTTACGTACACTATTCCCGATACAGCAGCTTCTAGCAGCTTTGTTATGTCTGATCTTGCTCAGACTATCAACGGCATCAAAACTTTCTCTAGTGCCCTTACGTCATCAGCCACTACCAATCAAGTAGCTGTCGGTACTGGCGTAAATCAATTAGTTATTAATGCCGCTACCGCCGCGGCTGCTCGTACCTATTCTGTACCAGACATCGGTACTACGGGCTCGTTTGCAATGGCCCCAAATGGGGATCTGCAAGTAGCTTCGTTCCTAGGAGCTAATAACCAATCCGTCGCGGCTAACGTTACGGGTGCGTTATTTAGTGGAGCTGTAAGCCGATCCTTTCAATTATACATAAGTGTAATGGTAACTGCTACTGCGAGTTTGGCTGAGAATTTTATAATCATCGGTGCGTATAACGGCACTACTTGGCAATATAGCTACAGCGCAACAGGAGACCTTACAGGCGTTGTATTTACTGTCACTGGTTCAGGGCAGCTTCAGTACCAAAGTCCTTCCTATGCGGGTTTTACGAGCTTAAAGATGGCATTTAGAGCCATTACGACGGGAGTGTAATGCCACTTATATCGGCAAAGCTCCAGGAGAGGTTATTATCTATTCTTGGCGATCGAGAAGACGCTCGGGAAATGATAAACGCTTTACAGAACATAGTACCGGATACAATACCTCCGTATTCGTTTAATTTTAATGCGACGACTGATTGGTCGTTGGACACGGTTAATAATAACTATGTTATTACCGTATTACAAACTACGCATGGACAGGGAATATTTCCTACCATACAAATCTTTGCTGCTATTGGGGCAAGCTTTGATGAAGTGTCGGTAGATCAAGTGTTGATAAATAATTCGGGAGATGTCAGTTTTACAATACCGGCAGTCACCGACGATCGTTTTGCTGGAAAAATAATAGTATCTTAACAAAAAGGGGAAATCATGGCTCAAAAGTTTTACGGTAATGTACAGGTTACGGGTAGTTTAAATCTATCTAGCGCTAGCACTAATGCAGTAGTAACTACGGATGGATCGGGAAACATCGTCCAATCAGCAGTTACATCAACTACATTAGGCTTCCTAGATGCTACGTCTAGTATCCAGACTCAATTGGGAGCTAAGCTTCCTCTAGCTGGTGGAACGATGTCTGGCGCTATTGCTATGGGTAGCAGTAAGATCACTGGCTTAGCTAGTGGTACTGTTTCCGGTGATGCGTTACATTTCGGTCAAATTGGTGTAGCAAATGGTCTCGTACCATTGGACGGATCTTCTAAAATCCCATCTACATATTTACCATCGGTAGTAATGCAGTATGAAGGTTCATGGAATCCCACGACTAATTCCCCAGCACTCGTCGATGGTACAGGAACAAATGGATACGTTTATTACGTAACTGCTGCTAAATCAGCCGCGGTGTCAGGTCTTACTGATACCTCCATGGTTAATTTCCAAGTTGGTGACTTAGTAATCTACTCATCTTCTGCGGGTAAATGGCAATTGGCTTCTCCTGCTGCCGGTGTTCAATCGGTAAATGGCAGCCAAGGTGCTGTCACAGTAAATGCTATTAACCAGCTTACTGGCGGTGACGTAACTACTTCTGCGGCATCTGGATCTCAATCTTTGGCGGCTACTGTAGCTAAGATCGCCGGTACGACTGTATCAGGTACTACTGGAAGTACGAATGTTGTATTCTCCGCAAGTCCTACAATCACTGGCACATTAACTGTTGCTGGTATTACTGCAAGTGGCCCTACGGCACTAAGTGGTAACATAGGATTCTACGGTACTGCAGCAATTGCTAAACCATCAGGTAGCGCGCTTACTGCATTGTCAAGCTTAGGATTGATCACTACTCCGACTATCGCGGCAAGTGATATTTCTTCCGGTACTCTTGCAAATGCTCGTGGTGGTACTGGTCTAGACACTAGTGCAGCTGCTAATGGTGCTTTGCTTATCGGTACTGGTTCAGGACTTGCTCTTGCTACTATTACTCAAGGTAGCGGTATTACAGTTACGAATGCTTCTGGAACTATTACGATTGCAGCTACCGGTGTCGGTAGTACTGGTGACATCGCTGAGACTCTGTTCTCTGCGGCTAATAATCAAGTATCTGCGGCTAATGTGACTGGTTTGGCATTTGCTAACGCTACTGTACGAAGCTTCCGAGCACAAGTGTCTGTATACATCAATGCTACTACGCCTCTTTATGAGCTATTCGAGCTTCGCGCTATCCAGAAGGCTTCTTCTTGGGATATGTCGATTAGTTCAAATGGTGACGCAAGTAACATGGTGTTCTCAATCACTACTGCCGGTCAAGTACAATATACGTCTGCCAGTTCAGCTGGTTTCGTAGCAAATACTGTTAAATTCCGCGCTTGGGTTACTGACGTATAATAACATATATTAATGTAGACATATTAACCATTTATCTTTAGGAGAGACGAATGAAAAAGAAACAAGAACAAGAAGAACCAAAGGCCGACTTTAAGTTGGCCCCACATCATGAAGCTAAAAAGAACGTACTGAAGCATTTGAGCGACAGTATGAAACGACACATGGGTCACGGGATCAAAGATCATCTCGACGCACCTAAAAAGTCGGTAACTGTTGAGGCCCCAGATTCAGCTGGACTGAAAAAAGGTTTAGACATTGCTAGTAAGCTTTCGCCAAAGATCGACGAGATCAGCAAAGCTGCGGGCAGCATTCTAGGATCTGACGGCGACGAATCACGTGACATGGACGAAGCTGCAATGGACCACGAAGAAGAGCATAATGATATGCCTGAAGATCATGCTTCTTTGGTTGCGGAGCAGGAAAACCAAGACGAAGATAGTTCGGATGCTTTGGAAGAATTAAAAAAGCATTTGTCTAAGCGTTCTTAGTTTCCTAACAATCAATAAAAGGAATACTCCGTGGCTAAGTGGCTAACCAGCGATACTTTAATTGCCAGTGTTAAGCGGCGCGCTATGCTGCCGACTACGCAATCTACCTTTACCGAGGCGGATTTTCTTGCTTTCGCAAATGAAGAGCAGGACATTGGCATTACACCGCATATACTACAATATCATGAGGACTACCTCATGCAGATTGATTATTTGCCTGTAACACCTGGTCAGTCCTACTATGAAATTCCTTCTCGTTCTACTGGTAACAAAGTACGAATGATTCATTACATGGACCCGAGTGGGAATGTGTTTGAGATGACTCGCGTATTAATTGAAGATTTGCCTTATTACCAGAACGGTAGTTTTGGAATCTCCAATCAAGGTATACGCGCATTTTTCATCGAAAACGATGAGATCGTCCTAATGCCAGTGGACCGCCATAGTTTAGTGGGATTTTTACAAGTATCATATTACTTGAGTCCTAACGAACTAGTAGCGACAAACACAGTAAGTACGATTACTGGTTTCGATCCGTATACTGGGGTAGTTACTGTAAATTCTGTTCCAACAAATATGGCTTCTGCCGTACCTATGGATATTTTACAGACAAGATCGCCGCATAAACGTCTAGCGTTAGATATAACACCGAGCCAAGTAAGTAATACAAGTAATTTTTATCAGTTTGGCGTAACTCCTATTACCCAAGTGACTTGTAGTGCTAAAGCTTCTATCCCGGCTTCGTCTTATATCTTTCTATTAGCGAATGGGCAATTAGCTCCAAACAGGAACGGTAGTCAGTCTAATGATGTAATTGGACCGAACACTTTGTCACAAACTATCTGTGTATATTACGACTTAACTGGCGGCGAACCTGCCCCTAGTGTTACTGCTGATATTTTTATACGAGTGAATTTAGTGTCTGCAGTTACGGCGGCTGATGTAGCTTTGGCCACGTCTTCCTCAATAAACGCAGCAGCATTAGAATATTTCTCATCCTCAATCGTATCTGGTCAACTACAAATCAACACTACGCTTGTCGGTAACTACTCACAAGTAGCAATCGGATCTGGACTACCATTTACAGTGCAGATTACAAATACACCTACGGCATTATTACCTGATGAAATGATCGTCGGTGATTATGTTGCTCAAGCCAACCAAACTATTATCCCTAACATTCCCACGGAACTTCACAGTATGTTGGCACAGCGAGTCGCTTGTCGATGTCTCGAAGCTTTGGGAGATATGCAGGGATTGCAAATGGCCAATCAAAAACTAGCTGAGATGGAATTGAAAACGGGCAGTTTGATCGATAATCGCGTGGAGGGGGCTCCGCTTAAGGTAGTCAACCGTCACGGCTTCTTACGCCAATCTCGCCGAATGTTAAGGAGGTAACATGCCTTCCTCGTCCCTACTTCGTAATCGCGGACTATATACCTTTTCCAATTACTTCACCTCCGTCCCTGAAGGTGGAATGTTACTTGCTGACAACTGTGTCATCGATCGAGATGGAATCGTAGAGCCGAGACGCGGTGTTGCTGATTATGGTACTGTCGGTAATAGCGTATCTAATAGCCCGCAACAGCTTTTGGTGTATAAAAAACGTATCTTATCCTACCTAAACAATGAACTATATTTTGACGACAATAGCGGAAACTTCACTGCCCTCACCACTGACGGAACTACACCCTACTCATTCTCATCCCAAAGTAAATACCGAGTCAAAGGTATTGAGACACAGGGTAATTTCTATTTCACTACCAATGACGGCATTAAAAAAATATCCGTAGCTAAAGATGCGGATTTTACTTCCGTATCAGGTAGTATTCCGCAAGTCACAAGCGCTGGGGGAGTAAGAGCACCGGACATCAATGTTACTGTTGATACTGGAACACCAGCTGGCTTTTTATCTGCACTTAATACAGTTGCTTATCGCATATTATGGGCATATAAGGACGCCAACAGCAACTTAATCCTAGGATACCCGAGTTTCAATACTCAAGTAACGAATACAACAAACAACGCTTACGGCGTTAAGATAGTGGCACAAGTACCGCCAGAGTTGGTAGGGTCGCCGATTGGTTCGCAATATTTTTGTCAATTATATCGTAGCGTAATTACGGCTACCTCCCCTGCGTCGGACGAATTAAATCAAGTGTACGAATTACCTTATGATGGCACTTCCACGTCTATTACTATTCTAGATAACACGCCAGAAAGTATTCGGGACAGTGGTACTCCGTTATACACTAATGAATACTCAGGGCAAGGTATTACACAGGCTAATAGTGCTCCGCCACTTGCTCAGGATATTGCTCTGTATAAGAATTTTACTTTCTACGCCAATACGCAGAGTAAGCAGACATTAAGCTTTACTTTACAAGGTACAGACGGTTTCAATACAATTTCCGGCTTCACTAGCATATCCTATTTGGCTGGAGTAAATACCCTTTCACTTCCAGCGCATAACATTCCAGTAGGTACTACTGCTAATGTTGTTCTTATCTACAATAACTCAGTGGCCCCGACTGTATATACAGCTTCTTTCCCTACTGCAAATACTATTACACTACCTGGAATAGATCTATCTTCTTACACTCCGGCATTGGTCAATATTTTTACATCCACCATGGACGTGTATTACGGTACCCCAGTACAACTGGAAAATAGCATTGACGCTGTTGTTACGTCGATTTTAGTGGCTGCTAATTCATTGCCGGCTTCTGGAATATTGGTTATCGACTCCGAAAAAATGAGCTACACTGGCGGCGGTACATCGCACCTTACAGTTGTACGTGGAATAGACGGCTCTACCGCGGCTCCACATACCAGCGGCACTTACTTTAATGAGTTTAATCAATTTTATTTTGTAGGCAGGTCTGCCGAAACTAGTATGTACTTTAGCACTCCTAAAGCAGGGCTACAACAGTATTCTAGTTTTATGTTGCATAGTGCTGCTTCCAGACAAGATCCTAGTGTAGCTTACCCGAAAGCTCTAGATTACGTAAAGTATCTTTTCTGGTTTAAATTAGCAGCTACAGATGTGTTCCCAACAGCAAATATTCCAGCTGCGACTTCTCTAGTTACTGTAGATCTAACAAATACCGCAGTAATAAATGCTGGCGATGTTGCTGCCTTCGTTGTGCAGGCTCTAAATAGCACAGGTGACTTCTACGCTACGTCAACTACCACTAGTATTACTACTTCCCTTGCTGCAGATATTTCCGCTACTGTTACTTCTATACCTGTAAATGACACTACGTTACCGGCATCAGGTACAATTACCGTAGGTAGCGAGCAAATGACCTACACTGGCGGGGGTACTACTACTCTTACTGTAGTAAGAGGTTCTAACGGAACGACTCCAGTAACCTACCCAAACGGCACACTAGTAGAATATATTGGAGCTACGATCTCAATCGCAACATCCGACAGCGGTGTTGTGGATTCCGGCACTGCGTCTTTTCTTGTTAATCCTGGATCTTTGGGTGCTACTCTTACCAGTGCCGCCCTCAACACTGGTACGGATTGCCTAACTACTCTCTCAGCTAATGCTGACTCTGGCGCTACTTATTTCACTACCGTAACTACTACGATCACACCAACTGATACATCTATAGCAGTAGCCGCAAATAGTTTCCCTGCTTCTGGTATGTTGAAAATAGACAGTGAATATATGACTTATACTGGTGGGGGAACAACTACGTTGGCCGTAGTAAGAGCAGTAAATAGTTCTTATGCGACTACTCACGCTATCGGCGCTGGTGTTTATTTTGTCGATGTTATTACAGTTAATGCTAATACCTTCAACTCTACAGGAACTCTGCAAGTAGACGCGGAACAAATGACCTATACCGGGGGCGGCACTACTTCTTTCGTAGTAACTCGCGGAGTAAATGGCACTACTGCGCAGACACACACTTCAGGTGCTAGAGTGCAATATGTGGACCAAATAAGTGTGGATACGAACAATTTACCAACATCAGGTACTATCTTAATAGGTACCGAACAAATGACATATATAAATGGCGGTACAAACACCCTTACTGTCGTACGTGCGGCTGGCGGCACTACTCCAACTACACATGCCAAAGGAACTATCATTTCCTACCTAGGTACTGCAGTTGCTTCTGACTGGACAATTTCTCAAACTGTAGACGGTACCGGTGAGGATATTGCTCATCAGTTCATTAAGCTATCTTCTTCTATTTCCGCCGGCTTAGCGATTGAAAATATCTCTAAATCGATGTCTCGGGTTATTAGTCAGAATGTTCCAGAATTAGATCTATTCTACACTTCAGATAGTACTGCGTTACCTGGTAGTATGTTTGCTACTACTACTAAGTATACTTCCGGACAATTCTCATTTATTTCAGATTTATTGAAATTTTCAGATAACACTAATGCTACTGGAAATATGTTTAATCCGGTATTTGGTACTTCTTTAGAAACAACTTCGGGTTTCTCTAAAGTAGAAACACACTTAAATCGTTTTTATTATTCTAAAGTATATGAGCCTGAAAGCGTGCCAGATCTTAATTACGTAGATGTCGGGCCACAGGATAAGGCCATCTTACGTATTATCTCGCTGCGTAATACCTTGTTTATCATCAAGGAAGAAGCTATCTACTCTCTAACCGGAACAGATAGTAGTAATTTTTATATTACCCTATTTGACAGCAGCACTCTTCTAGTTGCTCCGGATACAGCTCAAGTATTAAATAATCAAATCTACATGCTTTCAAGTCAAGGCGTGGCCACAGTCACAGAGACTGGGGTAGGAATTATATCCCGTCCGGTAGAAGACATATTTACTCGCATAAAGAATTCAAACTTCCTGCATTACGACACGGCTTCATTTGCTGCGGCCTATGAGTCCGACCGCGCATACATTCTATTTACAGTCTATAATACTGGAGACACATACGCGACTAAGGCTTATCGATACAACACCTTCACTCAAGGATGGACGTCTTGGACAATGAGCGCTACTTGTGCCGTTGTAAATCCTGCTACAGGAGTAGACAAGTTGTATGTAGGATCTGCAGTAGATAACTACGTCCTGAGAGAACGTAAAAATCTTTCTAGGACTGATTATGCTGATAAGCAATATCCACTAGAGATCATTGAGGGCGGCATTAACGGCAACTCCGTTAGAGTTTCTACTGTAAGTAACGTAGCTGTCGGCGACATGCTTGTTCAAACACAATATGTCACTATTTCCCAGTTTAATCGATTGTTAATTAAATTAGACATCGACGGTGGATTTAGCCCCTTGACCCTAGTAGCTACTTATTCCTTAGTTCCAGGCGACAATCTTGGAAGAAAACTCTACTATCTTACTTTGGCTTTAAATGGTATATGCAGTGGGATTTCAATCTCTTCTGGTAGTGATATTTTTGCTACTATCCAGACAGAATATAATCTACTTGTATCACAATTAAATTCTTCCGGCGCTCCAACGATAGATAAAGATTATCCAACTTCATCTGGAACAATTAATCAAGAGATATTGATTGATGCTTTCCAATACTACTCCAACACTATCACTGCAGATGTAGTGAGTCCGATATTAACTGGTCCAATTACTCTATACAAAGGTATTCCTACTCAAATAGTATGGGCACCTTTGGCATTCGGTGATCCTTCTCTTTTGAAGCATATTCGCGAAGGTACGTTTATGTTTGAATATGACGCGCTATCTTCGGCCACAATAGGATATGCTACAGATCTAAGCCCGGCTTTCGAGACGATTACTTTCGGTCTCGAGGGTGATGGAAGTTTCGGTCACGAGACTTGGGACGGAGCGACCTGGGGTGGGAAAGGGAGCAGTAGGCCTTTCCGGACTCTTATCCCTAGACAAAAACAACGGTGCCGGTTTATCAAACCGCAATTCATACATAGTAATGCTTTTTATAAATTCTCTATTATCGGACTTTCTTTTGTATTTGAAGTTACGTCTACTAGAGGATATAAGTAATGAAGTTTCAGCTATTCAAGCGCTTAGTTGTAGAGGATTTTGACCAAGCTAGTCAGACTTTGATCGGTAAGATAGCGACAATATACAATCCAATGATTGACCAGTTGAATACGGGGTTTAATAGAAACTTAGATTTTACCAACTTCAATCAGGAAGTAATCACTTTTAATGTGACTGTTGATTCTGCTGGTAATCCCACCTCGGCGCTGCAATTATCCTCAACGCTGAAATCTTCTATAAAAGGTGTGATATGCATGAGCGCCACAAATACGACCGACAACACTCCGTTGACTGGTGCTCCATTTGTATCCTTTACTCGCAGTAGTGGTACTATATCTATAGATCAAATTACAGGGCTAGCGTCGGGTAAGAAGTATAGTATAGCAGTGATATTAATAGGTTAAAATAACATATATCTATAGAGGAACTCTGTGGCTATTGTAGTAGGGCAACAACAGGACAACAACAATACAAACCTGAACAGCGGCATGAGCAGTTCGGGCACTGGTGCGCCACAAGCTCCAGGAATGCCTCAGCAAGGTCCTGGCGTAGGTGGGGCCGTTACTTCCACTGGACAGCAAGCTACCGGACAGGGTGGGGCTGGTGGAGCAGGTGCTGCAGGATCAAATGCTCCTAAAACACCGTCAAGTGGGCAATACACCAATTTCAGTAATTTCACCGCTAACAACCAAGCTGCTGGGCAACGTATCACTAATGCCCTAGACACTAGTTTCCAACAACAAGGGCAGCAAGAACAAAGCGGGCTAAAGAACACCAATCAAGTTGCGCAGGGTGTTCAAGCTGCAAATGCTCAGGTGACTCAGGGACTAAATCAAGTAAATCAATCCCTCCAAACTGGAGATTTTTCAAGCTTTTTAAATGGTATCTCTACTGCGCCAACTCAAGGCGTAGCTGCTCCTGCGACGGCCGCTACTCCAGGTGGCGTAACTACTCCCGCTGCTCTAGCAGCTAACACCGGAGCTGTCGTTGCACCAGGAACAGCACAAGCTCCTGCCCCATCATCAACTACTACAGCACTAGCCAACCCAGCACAATCCCCGGCTATCGACCCAAACAATCCTATTTATCAGGGATTGGCTACGTGGGCACAAAACCTTGCTACTGGAACAACCAACCAAGGACAGCTGCAAAATCAAGCTAACCAATACTTTAATACTGCACAAAATCAAGTGCAGGGTATGCAGACCAATCAAAAACTTCTAGGACAACAGGGCGGGGTCGGGCAACTTCTTTCTGGGATATTGGGTGGGGCTGGTAATTACGGACGTGGTGCTCAAAATCTAGACCAAGCATTAATCACCGGCAATAGCGGCAACTATTCTAATGTTCTTGGCACAGCTGCTAATCAGGTAACTGGTGCTCAAAATGCCCTAACAGGCACGCAAAATACTATTAATGCCGGTATTACGGGACTAGGTGTGAATGCTCAAAACGTATCCCAACAACTCAAGGGTACAGCCGGTCAACCAGGGTTGCTTGGACAGGGATTAAATACGTTAGACGCTTCTTTAGCATCCACCGCGGCAACAAACGAAGCGCAACGTCAAGCACAACAGTTAGATATACTCAATCAATTTAATACACAAACATTTCGACAAGGCACTGCGGATCAGCTCGGCATTGGAGGAGGCGCGACCCTCTTCAATATCCTACACGGGGGCGGTCAAAACTACGGCGCCACTACTGCTGCAGATTTAGCTAATTTTAACAACACTCCTTACTTAAGTCTCAATCAAGAAGTAGTAAATAACGCTGATGTTATTAATCAACGACAAACGCAACAATACGCGGCATTGCAAAAAATGTTAGGTAACACTGACACTACTCAATATGCTTATAAACAAGCAGCTGGTCCATTGGCAGCTGCGGACACTATTAATGCTCAAGCATTCGATACTAATCTTGCAAATTTATATAATCAAAGTGCTAACGCAGCCGCTACCGGACAAATTGGTGGTCATGGGCAACAAGATTATAGTAGCGGATTGTTCGGCACTAATCACGGCACAGCTGTCGCAAATGTAGCAGAGAATATAGGTAGTCTTATAAATGTAGGACAGTTGCAGCAAGGGGCTCAGGCTCTCAATGCTAGGGCGGCAGCACTGGGCGCTGCTGGCAATCCTTCCGGTGCGGTGTTAGGGGCTATGTCAGCGCCAGGTTCTCAGACGGCTGGACAAACAGCAGGTAGCACCCCTAATTTATGGGAAGGTCTTCAAACTGGGGCGTCACAAATACCTAATGCTATTGCAAGTGGTGCTGCTGGTTTTATGGCCGGCGGAGGCCCACAATCCATGCTTGCTATGCCTCTAGCAATCGCAGCAGCCCTTCCAAGTGCCTTGAGCGCTGTTAGTAATATGGGCAATGCCGTGTTGTCAAATGCGAGTGAAGCTTTGGGCGGCGCATTCGGAATGAACGGTACTGAATCATCTAGTCAAGCCGACGCTAATGCACAGGCAATGGCTAATATGCAATATAATTGGAAAAATTATTTACAATCACAAGGATACAACGACAAAGCTTCCGTCATTCCTGACGTGGTGCCTATGGCAGCAAATAATCTGCCTGTCGGAGTGTCCAATTTACTGAATGGCTAAGGAGAACGTATGTCTGGTATATTAGGTAGTATTGGCGGTATGGCAGGATCGGCTATTGGTGCCGGATTTAATAATCAAGCATCAGGACAAGCAAATAGTGCTTTTCAAAATGCTATTAATCAATACCAAGGTGTGATGAGTGAGGCTGATAAAAAGAACTTTCAAGTTCAGCTTCAACAGGCTCAATTAGCAAATTACAATCCTGCGGTATTGGCACCACAAGCACAATTTGCCGCTAATGCTGCTGCGAATCTAGGACCTAATCAACCCCTTATGGCTCAGCAAATGGCGAATAACGCTCAGTTGCAACAAGTCGCGTCTAGTGGATATACTCCAGAAATGATAAATGCCTATACGCAAATGCAAAATAAAAGTATGGCGGGTGGTCAAGCGGCTCTTAAATCAGCACAACAATCAGCGGCTGCTCGGGGAATGGGTGCTTCTGGGGCTGCACAAGTAGCTGCGGGCGGCACTGCAGCACAAGATGCTCTTAATGCTTCTGCCGCGGCTGCTGCAAATATTGCAGCACAAGGGTACCAAGCAAAACAAGCTGCTATGGGTCAATTAGGCCAACTTACTAATGCACAACAAGCACAATTGTCTGGATTGTCGGCTCAGCAAGCACAGTTATCGAATCAATACAACTTAGCTACTGGAACATTACAAGCCGATCTAGCAGCAAGAAATGCAGCAACACAAAATCAACAGCAAAATCTCCAAACTGCAGCTCAGCAACAAAATTACAATGCAAATACTGGTATAGCAAATCAACAAGCTATGCAAAATCAAGTAAATGCGCAACAAATGGCTATCCAAGACCAACTAAGCGCGGCCGGCGGTATGGCAAAACAATATGATAATGTCGCTGCTAATAACATTAACACTGGTGCAAATAATGCACAAGCTGCCGCCGGCTTTTTATCGAGCTTAACTGGAGGAGGCGGAGCTAAGGGTTCTTCTGCAGCGGGCTTTCTCGGCAATATTTTAGGATAGGAAGTATTTATGTCTAGCGGACTTAATTTTGATCAAATAGTACAGCAACGACGACAACAGCAACTTGATGATGCACAAGCGGCTGCGATTGCACAACAACAAGCTCCTGGTATCGCTGCTCCATTGCCGGAAGATCAGGCTCAAGGTACTAGTCTACTCGACTCCCTTAACTTAAAAGCTCAATTACCCGGTAATGCCGGAATAGGTTCTGATAAGCTGCCAGAAGGTCAGATTCCAGATGCCCTATTAACTGCAAATGATTATGGCGCTCGACACGAAAATGATTTTATCAATCGTATATTACCTAGCATCTCACCACAAGAAAGTACAAATGTCTCCGAAACTCCTCCAGAGGGTGGAACAATGCCTCCTGCTGAAAAAAGAACACAAGACGAAGAAGACTTCAAGGATGCCGAAGAACGGCAAGGAGAGCCATTAGAAAGTGGTACTTCCGAAGCACCAAAAGACGTCGAAGAAGCTGACGACAAAGACGAGGAACCTAAAGAAAAGCCCGAAAAAGAAGAGAATGAGCCAGAATATGATACTGACGATTTGCGAAAACAAATAGCTACGTCAGAAAAAAATGCACAAGGCTATTTGAATATGGCACTTATGCAACAGAATGCGGCTTCCGCAGTAGGTCGTACTGCCGATACATCGGCTTTACGTGCATTAGCGGCAAATGAAAGTAAAAAAATAGCAAACTCGCAAAATCTTCTAAAAGCTACAATTGCTACTGATGCAGCTTCCATTAACTATGAAAAGGCCGGAGTGGAATTGCAGAATGAAAAAGATATGAATGATCCTGATTCTGAGATTTCTAAACTCGGCCGCAATATGTATCAACAATTGACTGGTCAATCAGCAGATGAAAATATGACGTACACGAGCCTATTAAAAACTCAAGGTTTAATTGGTAAAGTTGTAGCTGCGAAAACTAGCGCAGAAGCTAGAAAAAGTACTGGCGAGATGATGGCAAGATTAAGAGCTGATCAGCAAGCTAGAGTAGAGCAGACACGCATGGACAAGCGAGGCTCCGACTTTGCAAAACAAGTAAATGTTGCGGTAGCTTCAAACAGACAACAATTAGGAACACATGCTCGAAATATAAATATGGCGGACAGACTAGACGATCAGTTTGGGCACACAGACCCCAATAAACTATCAAAGCAACAAGTAGCAACACTGACTTCAGACTATGTTTCTATGATGACCGGTGGCCAGCCTACTCAAGCTTCTATTCAAAAAGCATTTCCAGAATCTGCTGCTGGTAACGCGGCTGACGTTGCTGCGTGGATTACCGGTGATCCTACTGGTCGCCGACAAGGTAAGTTCGTGACGCAAATGCTTCAGGGTGCTAAATCTCTTCGAGCCCAGTCTCAAACTAGGATTGCTCAGTCTATTGGTCTCACTTCTATGGGATTTCAAGATTTCATGACGGCTAGGCCAGAACAATCACAAAAAATACTTGACGCCGCAATAAAGCAAATATCGCCTCTCGAATCTGCAGACAAAACTGCAACGGCAACTACTTCAGGCATGGTACGTGTGCAATCTCCTTTGGGAATGATTTATGACATGACGCCCGAAAAAGCCGACATTGCGGTTAAACAGCATAACTACAGAAAACTCTAGGGAGCAGCGCTAATGGAAAAATCAATGTCCGAAGAAGAATTATTGCGGGATGCGGTGCCTGTTTCAGAAGAAGAACTTCTGAAAGGTGCGATACCGGTAAGTTCTGCTACTTCTCAGCAACAAGCTCAGGACGGTGTTGACAAAGAACCTGAAATGGGTACAAGTGAAACAGTACAACGAGGAGTCTTGTCGGGTTTGCCCGGTGGAGATAGACTAGCCGCGGGAATTAAAACTGGCATTTATAATCTCGAGGAAGCAACTGGATATTCTTCGGGAGCTAAGCACATATTCCCAACATATGCAGAAAACCTCGCGTCCGTTCGAGAAAGAAATACAATTGCAAAGTCACAAAGTCCGTATATTTACGGCGGAAGTCAAGCGGTTGGCGCTACTGCTGGTGTAATAGCTGCAGCAGCCCTAGCTCCTGAGATAGCTGCTACTGTTGGTATTGCTGGGCCAACTACTATGGGAAGCGCTGCTTTGGGCGGGGCTACGTTGGGCGGGTTACAAGGTCTAAGTGAGACCGAAGACCTTTCTGATATTGGTCAGGATTTTAAAAATACAGGAATAGGTGCTTTGGGTGGTGCGATTGGCGGTGCGGCAGGTGCCGGAGCGGTCGGGTTAGGTGGAAAAGCTCTCGGGCGAGTGGCCAAATTAAAAATGTTCGAGAAGTTTTTGCAAGGTAGCGCCTCCGCGCAGAGAGGTACTGTCACCGCAGGTTCCGAGGCCGTCGCCGACGTGGCCAGAGATGCAGAAAACACAATACAAGACGGTTTATTACCAAAAATCAAGTCTATATTTAAAAATTTAGTTGGAGAAACTGATACTGCTACTGGTGCTAGGTTACCGGGAGAGTACGATACATTATACAATACAGCAGAACAACGTATGCCGGAAGGAACTGATACCGGAAAATTATTAGGACGGTTGGAGATGATGAAAGCTTTCATCGACCACAGCCCCGCCGAATCATCTTTTTTTGAGGCTAATGGCGGAATGCAGCAACTGGAAAATCAAATTAGGTCTGTAAAGACTGCCGCAGGCAGAATACTACCGGGGGAGTTGGATGCTGCCGAGTCCGTTGCTGCGCCGGAAGGAATTCTAGCTGCAGTTTCACAAAAACAACCGACAAAAGTATCCTTATCGGATATTCATAATGACTTAATGCAGTTTAGGGCCGATAAAGAAAATCCAATGGCGCAGAGATTGGCTAAAATTTATGATGCACATCTTGATGGCGAATTAGCTACAATACCTGATGCAGGTGCCGGTACATTGAAGCAAGTAAAAGATCAATTGGACACTAAATACCAAACTCTGTCTTCCATAATGGATCGTTATGGTATTTCACGTCAAATGAACGATGCTGACAATGCAGCTGCCGCGCGGAACATAACTAAGGATTTCGTAGCTGCTCATTCTAAAGATTATAATGCGATGAATGATGTATCTAAGATAGGCAGTGACTTAGTTAAAATGGACCCAGAAACAGGGTCTATGCTTAAGACTGTGGCTGACAGTACTGAAGATTTAACTGCGGCAATAAATAGAAACAAAGAGCTGCCAGTATATATGCAAGGACTTAAAAGTTCTGGACTCGGTAAGGGTGCTATATCTACGGAAGTTGGGGTCGCCGCGGGGGAGCTTAAAAATTTAATTTCCAAGGGCGTACCTGGATTTCAGACGATACAAAAATTAATGAAAGGTGTTGGTAATATCGCTAACTCTGACCCAAATACAGTAAAAGCTGTAGCCGACCATTTACTGTCTTCCGATAACGCCGTATCTAAGCGTATGGGTGACTTATTAACAAAAGTGGCGCAGACACCCGATCCTATGAAGAGAAAAGCTCTTATGTTCTCCCTCAGCCAACAACCTGAGTTTAGAAAAGCCATGGGAAATGTATTTACTTCTGGGGCCGACGATATAAATAAAATTGTAAACCCGCAAGAGGAGCCTTGATGTGGATCGAATAGACGAAAAACTAGACAGACTGACAGATGCTATTTTTGATATTAAGGGTTGCATAGCTCGTATAGAAATAAGCATAGCTAAGCACAACGTCATCCTAGAAGAGCACACTCGTCGCTCTCTTGCTGCGGAACAAAACCTAGAACTATTACGGGAACAGGTAAGACCTATTGAAGGGCACGTAGCTTACGTGAGAGGTCTCGGTAGGGCGTTTATCGTTATTATTTCTATTGCAGGTGTCATCGCTACTTGTTTAAAAATATTTCGATAATTATTTCTTACACTTATCTTTCAAAGCCTCAATTGCTGCATCTAGCATTTCTTGATCTACTTCAATGTTGTCAATAAAACGATCTTCAGCTAATGATGGATCAACTTCGTCTGCGGACCTTATCTCCCCATCGTAACTATCTAGGACATTGCCTGCTCGCGTGTTGCTCATAATATCACGATTACGGGCGTTGTTCATATCATACACTTGCTTACGTCTTTTTCGCGATACGTGCATCTTTTTTTCGCTATCGTTTAGATTTGCCCCCAACCACTCGCCCATAAAGTCACTCATCCACTGCTTCTCTTTGTCGGACAACTTATTTATATAATCTAAGTCGTGGTATTCTTGTTTGATTCTGGAGAAGAGTTGTTTATCAAGTCCTCGGAGATTAGTTTTTTCTCTCTTCGTTGTTGTTTTTTTCTTCGTAGCGTTGTTCGTAATTTTTTTAGCCGTCGTTTTCTTTTTAATTCTTGGGCGACCCATAACTTCTCTTCCTTGCGATATTCTTTTAAAGCTACCTTGTCTTCGTATTTAAGATTTAGTAAATCGCAGTTGACGTAATATTTTGTTTCATGTCCATTTTTAGAAAATACAGCTTTGTATTTATGTTTAAGTCCGCGTCCAAAAGATACGCGGTTCATGGGTTCTCGGTTATTGAGTGCGGCCCACTTCAAGTACACCCAGTATATCTCAGAGGCTTTGCGAGTTTTTGTTTCAGTTGCTACAGCTTGGATAGACTCAAAGAAAACATCTCGCTCTATTACTTCTTCTTCTCGGGACCTCGTTGGTCGCTTACTCATCTAGAAGCTTACACCGGCAGTAACTCCGGCAGTACCATCTGTCGTACCAAATACCCCAATAGACACTGGTCCTAATACTTGTTTTTGAATACCTACCATATATACAATACCTGGGCTGCGGAAATTATAACCAGCTCCACCTAATAACGTAATAGTTGATTTGGCCGTAACAGTTACTTGCACAGACTCTTCTTGGGTGTTTGTTTCAATAGACTTATCTACCTCGTGTGTTACCACGATCTGAGTGCCGTCTGGACGCTTAGTGATGGTAGTGGTAGTGTCGATGTTGTCTTGTTTAACGTACACTTCCTTCTCGACAATTCGCTCCTCTACTTTAGCTGGGGCGGCATATCTACCAGTAGCATATCCTCCACCAAAAAGTAACAACACAGCTCCAACATAATATCCAGTTTCTTTTAGTGTCATATACCAAATATCCCCTCTAGTCCGACTGTAGGACTAAGAACACTGTTGCTCTCTAACACAGCGCTATTAACTCCAATTATAAAACCCTCAGTATTAAATACAGGTCCGCCGCTCTGTCCGTGCTGTAAGCTAGCGCCAGTGACAGCATACTGGAAATAATAATTACCAGAAAATACAACGTCTTGACAAACAAGCTTGCTGTCGCCTGGAAAGCCGCAGGAGAGTATGTGTTCTCCTAGTTTAGGATTATACACCGTGCTCATTGGAAATGCTTGGAATTGCCTGAAGTCCCCGCGTAATAGCGCAATGTCTCGGCTGTGTTCTAAGGCTACAAATGCAGCCGTAATGCCGGTGTCCCGATCATATTGATCTCTTACGGTCACTTGCTCCTTAGTCATGAAACGTAGGAAGTTAGTGGCACAATGAGCTGCTGTTACGGCGTAGGATTGATTAATAACAACAGCAGAGCACATAACATTATTATGATAAATGCGTATGATTCCTGAGTAGGCTGGAGTAGGATTTTGTTGGTAGGTGTAATGTATAATTTTCGATTCATCTTCTTGTAGATTGGTTGATTCATAGTAGTAGGTCCTGGATAGGATGATGAGCGATACTAATAAGAGTAACTTAACCATTAGTCTTCTCCGGTGATTTTTGTGATGCCACTTGTTTATGGTCTGCAACTTCAGCATACTTACTAGTTACTTTACCTGCGAAGGCAATACCAAATATGGTGGTACAAAGCATTGCGATCCCTGAGTAATCTATTACAGTGCGGTTCATCCCGACAATGATTGTGTAACATCCCATAAATACTAAAATCATCGACATGACGCGGGTTTCCGACACTAGCGGACTTTCACTAAACAAAGCTAATAAAAACTTCTTCATTTCTTTTTCTTCTTTCTGCGAGTGGCAGTTCGTACTCCGCCCTCTAACAAAGTTTTGGCCTCGTGGCATGGGATGCATAATCTTTTTAGTCCAGGAGCATCGCAGAATAGTCTATCTGCAAAATCATCTAAAGTAGTCCAACCAGTAGTAGGATCTACGCACGGGATGGTGTGGTCCATCTCAAATTCTTTTTTAGGTCCAATGATGCCACAAATTTCATTCTCACAAAAATATTCATTATAACCGAGCTTTGACCGCTTCTCTGCAGCCCATCTCGCTGGCCATTTGTATGTAGCTCGTCTTAGTATTTGTTTAAGCCAATTGCGTTTAAATCCGTCTATCATGGTCCTGCAACTTTTCTTCGCTCTCCACAAAGAGAGCACACTTTAAATATTCTACCTACAATATCTATTGTTTCTAATTCGCCCTTACCGCAAGACTGGCAGCGTTCGATTCTAGGTAGTTCTCGGTAGGTGTCTTCGGTATCTCTAATCTGTTCTTCATCCTGAGAAGGGATGTATTGAAATTTTTCCAGTTCCTTAATACGTTTTAATAACTGCTTGATCTCTTTATTCAACTCGCGAATTTTGCCCCTATAAAATTCATCAGAACTACGATCTCTGTTCTTAGGCAAAATCACTCCTCGTCTGTGTATAAAGATACTAGCATAAACCGTGCCAAATGTCAAGTGTTATTTATGGAAAAGAATGTACGATTCGCTTTTTTTTTGCTGTATTTCGATCAAGCCACAGTTTAGCGTGTGGCAAGGAATACTCCTCGTGTACAAGGCCCCATCCATCGAGCATATATTTCCAAAAAAATAACCATTTTTCTTGTGGGTAATACTTATTATCTATTTGTAATATCCTATACTTAGTCACACACGTTCCTAGATTAATTTTTTTCGTAGAGCGTCCGACCCTCGGCTGAAATTCATATACACGGCTCGGTAGGTCATATTTAATAACTGCGCTATATCCTGTAACGATTCGCCATCATAGATCATTTGAATAATCATCCGTTGTCGCGGGGGCAAGGAATGTATGGCTTCTTTAATAACCACTTGCCGTTCTTTTGCCGCATATTCTTTTTCCACATCTACTTCAGATGGTATGAATTTTAGAATTGCTTCCATGTCTCGTTTATCACGGCGTCCGACAACAATGCAGCGTTGTTCTGACCTTGCGTATTGTTGAGCTACGAGGAATGCGGATTTGCGCCAGAATCCTCGGGCATTGCCCTCAATGATGCTTTGCTTGGTGAATATTTTAATCATACTCTCCTGCACTACTTCATCTACATCTTGATTTTGGAGTCCGCGCTTTAGTGCGATGAAACGTAATACGCGATAGTCATCTTGCATATCCTTAAAATTAAACATTACGTACCACTACTTCCGAAGCCGCCAGTGCCTCGTTGGGATTCGGGTAGCTCGTCTACTACCATAGGTTTTGGGGTAATGGCCATCATTAATAACAATTGACCAATCTTATCCCCAATTTTATATATCATTGCTTCGGCAAATGGGGAAGGATCGCGCCTCGCAAAACGCATCTTAATTGGTCCGCGGTAGCCCGAATCAATAACTCCTAGGGAATTTAGGAGTGTGAGGTGTTTCTCGCTGATGCTGCTGCGGGGACATAGCAGTCCAACAAATCCTTCTGGAATGGCGACGGCGATCTCCGTGTTGTATTCAATATACATTGAAGTTTCTACCATTGACACAGCCACTAGATCTAGCCCGGCATCACCTGGGTTGGCTTGTGTAGGTACTTTAGCGTTTGCGTCTAGGAGTTTTACTAACATACTTCCTCCGAAGTTCTTCTCGTTTACTCATGCGTTCATCTCGCAGTGGCCAAACACCACGCTCATAATATACTTTATACTGCCACACGTCGAAATCACGCTGTCTTTCTAGCCAATAGAAAGGAAAAGACATCTCAGTCTCTTTGTAGATAACATCCCACCAACCAGCAGATGCCTTCTCATACTCATATATAATCTTACGAAAACGTTTCTTGTCGGTCTCATCTTCTAATGCTTCGTCGAGCTTACGATCCGGTACCCTATTGTAGTTGTGTATGTTGTATTGCAAGTGTCCTATTTCGTGCATGAGCGTGAGAATCAAATCTATCTTACTCATATGCTTTACATAGAATATCTCAATCTCACGGCCATCAGTGCTGCAGCTACCTGCAGATTGATTACCGCGGAAATCAGGACGTATGGAGACCCTACAGTTCAGTCCCTGTGCGTACTTGATAAGTCTGTCTAGCTCAGCATCACGTATTCCCATTACAACTTTCTCGTAGTGTATTTACCTTCAATTTTATTAATTAATTGTCTAACTCCATTTGGATACACTAGGCAGTCGGTGTTCAACCAGCTACTAGGCCCACTTCCATAGTAGGGTCTAGCCTCTGTGTTTGTTCCAACACAATATGCAGAACGCATGATATTTGGGGTGTGTGAGTGCCCATACACACAAGCACCATATCCTTCTTCCATACTCTTAGCACTTCCTCTAGACCCATTAGAGCCCTTGTCTCCATGTGCCCCAAGCTCGACATAGCCTACTTGATAGGATTCGTCACGCTTAAGCCATTTGACGGCTGGAGACACTCCTAGCGACTTACAAGCCTCCTCTAGTGGGTTCTTACCATCTAGGACGTGTAATGCTAAGGATAGCGCTATTCGATGATTGAACGGGTGGTTTACATATGAACCACTCTCTAAATAACGATTAAGAAATTCGTCGTGATTTGAGCGCACAACAATAACTTCCTCGACTTTATTACAAGCCGACTTTAAGAAATTAGCAAGTTCCTTAATCTCGACATCAATGCTTAGCTCATTTTTTCCTGCACGTTTAGTAAGGAATAACCGTTGCTCAGTCTCGTGGGGATTGCAGGCGCGACCAGTAAAAATATCGTGCGCAATAAGTTTCTTTATGGACATCTTCTTAACCATATCAAATAAAGCGGCCTCAGATACCGGACAAGTTTCTGTTACGTGAAGATCTCCACCCACGATTGCTTCGGGGCTATATTTCCATTTCTTTCCTCGACTATAATAAGAACCAAGGTCGGTAAAAGCATTACGCTTATCCGCTTGAGTGCCTCTGAAATGAAACATCTCATTCTCGTCCAACTCCACAATGACAGCACCCAATACATGATCATTGTCAGCCATCACATCCTGTTTGGACTGCATAATAGCACTAGAGATGTAGTTGGGGTCGGTAATGGCTCCGGTGCCGATCAGAGCATGGGGGAGTTTATTCAATCCCGTAGCAACAATCTTCATATTTTGTTTTGGGCTACCGATAATAATACTTCCATTACGTTTACCGAGACGCGGCAACCCTGTGATGGGATCAGTAGCTTTGGCATTATTGGCAACACTCAACACTTGAATGTTATCGTTCAGGCGGTAATCAAAGAACATTATAACTTCATCTTTTAAGATTGGGTCTATGGTGTACTTTGCTCCGGTACCTTTTAACAAAGATGGGATTACGACTAGTAGCGCATTTTCATGTTTGCAATATAACTTAATATTTTCAAAATATGTTTTATTAACTTTACTATTTGCTACTGCGGAAGTAATAACAAAGCGTTTGTACTTACCTAATTTCTTTAAACTTTCCTTTACGTACTCTGTATCTAAAGATTCCACATCTAAGATTACTCCGGACAAATTACCCGTAGCTACAACCTGATCCTTCAGGACAGATAGATTATTAAAATGAGTACGCACCATTGCTCGAGTTACGTCACAATGATCCCGCAAATCATCTAGAGTCGGATAGCGTTTTAATTTAAGCGCTAAGCTAAGATAGGCTTTTTGTATTTCTTGTTTAGTCATTCTTTCTCCCAACTGTTATCGCTCTTCCAACCATAATCCTCAATGTAATCTCGACGTGGGGGCCGTAGTCCGGCCTCCAATACGACATCTAGTATTTCTTTAGGATCTAGATCTGGATTATTCTCCATCAGATACTTTTCAATAAGTTTAATTACTTCGCTTTTTTTCATTGCTCACCTTTCTCATCTACTATTTTTTGAAAGAACGGCAATCTAGTTTCTAAGTTAATGATTGCGCTTTGGATAGTTATCATTGAATCTGCAATATTGTTGAATGCTCGAAAAGGATAAAGACTGTCCTGACAGTGTTCCAGTGTAGCCAGAGCTTTAGGAATTTCCTCTAGCATTTGTTTTGCGAATGCGAAGTCGCCAAGATTATGAACATCGGACATATCACCTCCAAAGAACTCTAATATAGCATACTGTGGGCTAGAAGTCAAGATATTTCTTCGGCCATCCATAATTAATAGTAAGCTCGTCTCCCGCAGCTATGGCGGTAATAGCATTGAAATACATCGTATTTTCACCGTCATGGAAATAGCATTCCACGTTAGGGGAGTTATTATGATTAAACAAACTGCCTACTCCCAAAGCTAAGCAGGTCTTAGTGGCTGAATAAGCAAATACATAACTTCCTAATAGTGTTTTATCTAAAACCTTGGAGTCTTTGTGGGAAAATACGAGCATCGGTGACGCTTCGATTAGCTGGCCTTTTCTAATTGCCTTTGCTGCGACCAGTCCTCTGCCTTTGCCTTGTATAGTCTTAATCTTATACATCAATGGCTCTCCTTGAGATTATTTGCTATTGCAGGTTCTGCTATCAGCGGAACATCTAATGTGACAATTGTCTGCATAGCATCCCTAACTATGCTACGTACTTGCTCCGCTTGGGAATCTCTCACTTGACAGATAACCTGATCATGCACAGTAAGACAAATATACCCGTCGATATTTTGTTGACGAAGCTCATTACTAATGCGGATCATGGCTTTATTTATAATGTGCGCGGCCAGTCCTTGAATTTTAAAGTTAGTGCTATTGTTAAGGAGATTTTTGTACTCACGCCGTTCCTCCTTGAGACCCTTACTCTTAGCCCAACGAGCATCCAAGAGATTATAGCCGTGTGTCTTAAATAGGTCCCTACCACGCTGGAGATGTCTTACGCGACCATATATAGTACTAACATAACCCTTAATATTAACTTCGTAGTGGCAACTCTTAATATAATTTCGTAAGTCTGGAAAAGCATCAAGATACATATCTATTAAGCGCTGGGCCTCATCTCGGTCTATTTCAAGTAGCTCCCCAATACGATACGCCTCGGCACCGTAGACAACAGCTAAGCAAAATGCTTTTACTTGTTGTCGTTTCTCGGGATATAGTTTACCTAAGAAGTTAGCATCCTTCTTATTTGCACTAGCGTCAGTGATGTTAAACATCTGAATAGCAATTGCAGAATACATATCCACGCCCGAATGAAAAATATTCTGTAAATCTTTGCTGCCGCTCATATGAGAAAAGCAACGAGGTTCAAGAGCAGAATAGTCCGCATCAATAAACTTGTATCCTTCGGGAGCTATGAATCCTTTTCTAATCGCATTGTTATACTTGAGAACAAGTTCGGACAAGCCCGCATCGTCCTCTTTAGGACGGGGGAGGTTTTGCAGATTAGGATTAGTGCTGCTATAGCGACCAGAGGTGGTACCGAACTGTAGCATGGAGGTGTATATGATGCCGTCCATCTGGCGTTCCAATATGCCTTCGATATATGTTCCTTTAATTTTGTTGAGCTTGTTTAGATCTAATAACATTGGGACGAATGCGTATTGTTTCTTCACGCTCACTAGAAAGTCTTCATCCACTTGCGGCTCTCCGCCATCTGTCATAGAGAGCGGCTCTTCTGCTAATATATTAAAAAATACATATTTAAGATGGTCCTTACTATTTAGATTAAACACGTGGCCTTGATCTTTTTTGGCAAAGAACATGCGCAACTGTGCTCTTAGTAGTGTGTCCTCTTCTACCTCTGTGCCGCGAAGCCAAGCTACAGTGAGAAGATATTGATGCTTATCTAGTACTTTCTTAGCCAAGCTATCCGGCAATTCTTCTCCAAGCTCCAGCGCTAAGTATTTAGGGAAGCTGCCAGATTTTTTCACCGGGGCCACCGAATCTAATAACTCCTTAGTGTATCGCTCAAAATGCTCTCCTAAGTTAGCTTCCATCCAGTCTAATATGTTTTGTTGTAAACTCTCGATTTCAATTTCAATATCCGTATTGAGTTGTTGAAAATACGCAACATCAACATTGATACCATTTTTTTTCATTAGGATAGTGGTGTTCTTGTATAGGGGCATTACCTCTTCCTTGTAAAAGAAGTCCTCTAGCTTCTCCTCTTTCAATTTAATAGAAAATAATTCATACAGCTTGAAAGTTAATAACACGTCCCATGTACAATATTTTCCTAATACTTCCGTATCGGCTTTATACATTTCTAGATTAGATTTAGTAACGGACCCGCCGTTAAGTTTAATATTCTCTAGCAAATCTTGCTGGGCCTTATCCGCCCACTCACCAAGATAACGTACAGCAACTTCCTTCAGACCGAAAGGGCGCTCCTCATCTATTAAATGTTTCATTAAAATAGTATCGGCATGTACGTTGTCGGCAATGTATTGATCGTAGTTACAATACCAAACTATCGTATCGTAAATAATATTGTGCCCGATAATTTTTTTTGTGGATAAAAGTTGTTTGATTACTCGGATAAGCTCTAGGGAGGTCTCTTGTGAAAAGAACTGCTCGCCAGTCTTGGTTCGTACTGGAATATAATAACCCTCGTTAGAATCGAAAGCTAATCCAATACCCCATATTTTAGCCTTATGCTCATTGACACTATCGGTCTCTAAGTCAAAAGATACTATTTCAATATCATCTATATTATCAACAATAAAAGAGGAGAAGGCCGTAGCCTCTTCCTCTGTTAAGATAAGTGTCTCCTGCACGCTGCCTCCCCAGGCTGCTAATTTAATTCTTCTCCGTTACTTCCATGCTGCTCCAAGATACTAGACAGCTCCTGAATAGGCAAGAACATACGAACAATACTATCTACTCGAACACTGTCTGTTATCTCACCCATTGGAGTTTCAGAAAAGTAATAGTTAGTGTGGCAAAAATCTGTTAAGAACCCACTTATAACAGTAGGTCCCGACACCTTGTTCTCACTACTACGTAGTTCTTTCGTTAGTACGTATACAAAACTATTTTTAAATATCGTAAATTGTTTTGGTTCCACGCTGCCCTCTTAACTAGTTATACCATTAAACTGGACCGAAGTCAAGCATTATAAATCATCATGTGCTAATTTTTGATTAGACAACTGCTTTCGCAAAGATTCTAGCTCCTGTTTTTCTAGGTCGTCTATCTCGCTAATCTCACCTTTACGGCCATTCCAAGCAAAGTCCAATGATCCCGTTTCTCCTAAATCATTCTTTAGGATGTTGATTGAGAGGTACTTGTCATGCTCCGGTGTGGTTGGGTCATAGCCTTCGCGATAAATCCCCAATGCAATACGGAAACTCTGTGCTAGGAAGCTTGAGCCTTTGATGTTGGTGTAGGACTTGATGGGCTCGCGCATATCTCCAGACATCTTGTTAGGCTGTAATAGCACGATCTGAGCAACATCCATCGTGTTGACGATGCCTTGCAACTCCTGTGCCACCTTTTTACTGCTAGCGGTATCATCCCCAATATCAGAAGCAATCATCTCAAAATAGTCGATAAGAACGAGCTTAATTTTATCTTCCGGCTTAATAGCAAGATCATTACACTTAGTAACATAATCTTTAATATCTTGTACACTACTTGCCGACTTGTCAAAGAAGTATACGTTGCCAAACTCCTCTTGAACCTTGCGATATAACTCTTGCTCCTTCTTAGGGTCCTTATCAAAGATCTCATATAGTTGTTTCCTATTCAGTCCTGAGATTTTATATAATATCTTCTCGTACATTCGTGTGCGCGCCATATCGAATGATGCGAATACCGTCTTAATACCAGCCTTAGAAGTATTGTTAAGGATATTTAGAGCAAGGCTTGATTTACCCGAGCCTGGAGCGCCCACTAATCCAACATTAGCCCCAACAGAAATAAATACTTTCTCATCTAAGGATTTAATACCAGTAAGGATGGTGTTCTTATCAATATTCTTAACATAGTCCTTGAACTTATCGTGAATGCTATGGATATGCGCCGGATTATATTCAGTTTCATCCGTCTTATTCTTAATGCCAAGTCGCTTAGCGGTCTCAACCAAGAATGGATCTTCCGTGTCCTTGTAAATGCCGCCTTTCCAAGCGGGATGATACACTACATTGACTACATTCTTCCATAGTTCTTCTTTGGTATATGCATCACTATTGTTTCGATTGGCCTGCACTTCTGCAACGCCCTTGAGGATCTTGTATGCAGTGATCTTATTGAAGCCATTCTTCTTATAGGTCGCAGCTAAGATCATGAATGCATGGTTACGGATACCCTCACCACTAGGGAAGAACCCCTCCTGTAAGGCATAGCGCACCTCAGAGAGCCACTTAGGACGCATTGTCATATCAAGATCATTTGGCTCTATTAACTCGTGTGTTGTTTCTTTTTTAACGGTTACCTTTAATTTAATAACATTGTCCGGTAATGCGGCTGGCGCAGCTACTTCTGGCTGCTCAACATTATCTACGTTTTTTGCTATAGACCTAACCTCGTCAGGACTTAGTGAGTTTAATTGAGAGATGGACAGCGGGATTTTATATAATCCGCTCTTAGGATGTTTGGTCCCTGTAATACGAACAATGCGCTGAGCATCATATACAACAGCGTCGAACGTATTTAGGTCACCGGCAAATGCCGTGGCGATGTTCTTAAGCTCTTCAGGAGTGAGGCTGTTGGTAGTCTCGACTTCAATACTATAGCCCTTCTGTCCTGAGTAGGCCACTTCAATATTGCGCTTGTCGATGCCCGATTTTAATAGGCGATTTACAACTTCCACAGTGTCGCGTTTGGCGAGGGAGATGTCCTCTTTACTGTCGAAGTCAAAGAATAGGCTATGAGTAATAGGATTACGAATACCGGCTACGCTTCCGGTCGATTTCCAAATTTTATAGTGCTCGTCGTTATAACTATACAGACTGCGATACCAGTCTCGTTCGTTAGTTGTGATGTGATCCCAAATATCATCTTGGGCTGGTACTAGACTGTACTTGCTAAGGCCTTCATTTAGACGTCGATATTCCACGTTCATAATCCTCCCAGATTAAAAAATATACCGAAGGTTAGGCTCGGTATCACACCTGTATTCTCCACGTAAACAACGGGAGGAATTATTTACTTGGAGCCAATACGATTTCTCTTAAAATATATTCAGGGATCTTTGCTCGGATTTCGTCCGCCTTTTCAGCAGTAATTCGTCCGGCAGCGACTGAGCTGTCTAGCTTTTTGCGTGGATCTTGTACTTGAAGGATCATGCCCTCTTTCAAAGATACATTAACACCTTTGTCGATAACAATATAGTTATCCTTGCCTGGTGTTTTTGATTTGCGTAGACTTCCTACTTTGGTCCATTTAGGTGCTGACATTTTCATTCTCCTCTTTAGTTACAATAACTTCATCAGTTACTGGATTTGTTTGTTGTTCTGCTTTACGAATACGAGCTTGCTCCGCGGCCATTGCTTGAAGCATTGTGCTGCGGGCCATTGTAGCGGATAGGCAAAGTATGAATAGTTCATTCTCCGCCTTACTAAGAAACTTAGGTTCTTTATCCGCTAGTGGAAACTCCATGGCTGCTGAAAATACTCGATAGAGTGCGCCGCCCTTCATATTGCGACCTAATGATTTGATGCGCGGAATAGAGTTTGCAAATACATCTGCTGCTTTATTCACGGCATCGTTATCTAGCGGATCAGTGTCAGCTGGGCCAGCTAGCGTTTCCAATAAAGATTCTTCTGGCACCGAATTAGAGTTCGTCATCGGATACTCCCGGTGTTTGTGTTGCTGTTGCTCCAGTAGGCTTAGCAAATGCCTTCTTACTAAAAGACACTTTCTTCTTAGCGGTATCTGGTACTACAGCAGGCGCAGCAGTATTTGTAGCCGTAGTTGCTGCAGGAGCGGCGTCTTCGCCGTCCGTATCGCGCTCGTCAATAAGAAACATACCAGTAAGACTGTACCGTTTTAGATACGTATAAGCCGCCCCTAATTTTTGAGCATCTAGTCCCGGAGGAAACGCAATAGACGATGCGATCGTCTGCTCTTCTTTCTCCAGATCAATTAGTTTAGTGACTACCGTCCCGCCATCAGCGCCTTGATACAAGCACAATTTGTACTTACTAAGTAACGGTCGTAGCTTATTTAGAATCTCGCTCAATTCAAAATACTCGCTGCGGAAATGCGGATTTTGTCCCGTTTTCGTCAAGCGCAGTTCGTTTTGAACCGAAGCCAATTTATTATAAATGTTCATGTTCCTCCTCGTTAGTTTGATTACTCTATCATATTTAAAATCAAATGTCAAGCTTTATCTACGATTTCTTTGGTGGTTTGTATCCGGGAGCCATTGTGTGTATTAATTTATCCATCAGGATAACATTAATTTTATGTGATGCTTCAGGTAGATAGCGAGCAAACTCCTCCGCCTTTACGAATCGAGAAAAACCGTTATCATTGTACTCAATGGTGTGCAGCATATATCGTTTCGTATCTGCGTCGTAGGTGACATTGTATGCTAGTTCAATTGCTGGTTTGGGTGATGCTACTGCGGTAGCCTCATCGTATTGTGATGGCGACGCACCAAAAGAAGCGCTAACATTGTCAACAGTAGCTGCGACGGCTGCAACTAGGTTGCGCGTTTCCTCGTCTTCTGTAGGTGCGATGTTGGCTAATGCTTCTTCCTCGCTCATGGATTTATCTGTACCCATAACCTTTTCTAGGAGTGCTTTCATTTTTGGGGACGACTTTGGCTTGCTCATTTAATTTCCTTTCGTTGTTTAGCTTTTATAACTTGATTACGACTCTTGGGTTTTTTCCACCCATGCTTTTTACGATAACGCCCTAAACTCTTCATAACATGCTCCATCTCATTTGCGGTCAGAGCGTAGCATTTGATGTTGTTGCAAGTGGCGCAACATGCCCTAGTGTTCTCTTCTGTGTAATCATAATTATCATTATCTATTCGATCCATGTTGCCGGCGTTACTACTCATGAGGTCTGCCCCACAATAGCTGCACCCATCCTGAATACGTTTGATATAAACGTCCTTGGGAATAGAAAACTTACGTCCGGACATTTTTGCACGGGCCTTCAGACGGATATGCCGATAAATGGGATTATTGGCGTTTTTTTTCTGATATTCCCGCTGATAGGCTTTAGTTTTAGCCGCCATCTCCGGATTAGCTTTGTTTTTCTTACGGTATTTGTATTGCGCAGCATATTTGTCTGCGTTACTCTGTTTTTTCATTTTTTTCCTCTGTTCCACACACTACTCGGTACATTAAATGCTCCACTTTAGTAAAAGATCTGACACAAGGTGCTTCTGGGTATAGCTCCGGACAGCGTTTGGTGGCTGAGGTAACACTTTGCCTATCCCGATCATTGAACGGCATAGTTGTTAGGTTAATCATTAGTATGGCGGCGCAAATCATTCGCACTCCTTGATGGTTGGGACTAGGCGCCACTCGATCTTATCCAACTTCTTAGAAATTTCGTCTAGTTTAGCTTCTATCGTATCCATCCTAGTTTGGTTCTCAAAGCCATATACCGTGATAGTGTTCACTGTATGTATTGTGTCGGGATTATACAGTATGCTACCGTTATTACATGGGGGTTTCATCGTACTGCTTCCTTCAGGAATTGTCGAATAAGGTGGCTACCAGATTTACCCTTGATTGCGGCATGTATTTTGAATTGATGCCAAAGATCAGCGTCGATTTCCAAAGTAACGATCTGTACTCCACGTTCTTTATTAGATTTAATTCGTTGTTTGACCATGTTTCCTCCCGGAAAATTTTTTGTTCAGTTAAGCGGACTTAATAACCTTGCCAACCTTACTCGCCAAAATGAGGCTCTAGCACATATA
>JGI26470J50227_1000127_pt1 | contig 36333 bp, 55 predicted proteins | sample FreactTroBogLake_FD_50227 | JGI IMG/M metagenome (IMG submission 50227)
ATGACAAATTCAGAAATTATCAATGTGCTAGGTGGAACGAGCGTAGTCGCTAAACTGTGTAATGTGAGTCCAGCGGCCGTGTCGATGTGGCGTAAGACCAACATCCCTGCGGACAAGATGCTTTACTTAGCGGCTACGCTCGAAAAGTCTACAGAAGGTGTACTAAATCGTAGACAAATGTTTCCCAATACTTACAAAATCATTTGGCCGGAGTTGCACTAAGCCAAAAATCGTTTAAAATTATCGTATTGTTGGCTTGGAAATCAACGATATAAGACCGCTTTAATCAATGTCCCGCCCCGCAAAGGGGGCGCAACCTTAAAAAAGTTGCATTTCCAAACGGGGCATTGACTAAAGCGGTTTTTTTATTTTCCCGTCAGGGCGCGTAAGCTAATAGGGTGACCACCCGTACCCAGCACAGGTAGAGTGAATGACTTGCAAAGCGCTTCCCGTGTGACCCGCACGTCCTAGTAGAGAAATCGAACGGGATATAGACAGAGTAGAGCAATCTACTAAAACCATTTACTGTAGGTATTGATCTTTATTGTTTGCAAAGACTGCTCGCAATCTAGGGAATCTACGGGTGGGGTGAGCCGCCTGCCATAAATCTAGAAATAGATACAGGTCTGTCGTAAAGGATTTATGCTCAACTACTACGGTGGGTGGGTATAAGGGTGGGGTACTATTGTCTAAAATAATAGTTATCCACAGTCTGTTAAATAAATCTAACAAAACGTCCTAAATGTCACATAAATAATACATTTGGCGTCTTTATGTCTCATTTGTAATACATTGTTATACACATAGGGTAAACACCTAGCGATAAATATCTTGACATGAGAGTTAAGCAAGCTGAACATGGAGGCTCTTAACTAGGGGATCAAATGAAAAAACAACCAGTCGCAATTGCAGACCAAGGGTTTTACAAAAGTTGGACGCTTGAGCAGGCCGCAAGTCGTCCAGGCAGTCTGACCATCTTGCAAGCGCCCAGCCGCATCAAACACACAGTCCACCATCGTGACGGGAGAATTGTCCATGACCAAAAATCAACAACAAATAATGAACGCAATTAAAAATTCAGACAACTGGATAACGATTGCTGAAATTGCCAAAATTACGGGTATTTTTGAAAACAACGTTTACAAGGTTTTGCGTACAACACCATTTTTAAGAGTGGATCAAGCGCAGATAATGTTAAAAAACGGTCGCACAGCCGCTGTATACCGGATGCCAGTAAAGATTACAGGCACAGATATGGCGCTTAATCTTGCCAAAGAATACCCTGGCTTATGGGGTCAATTACATTGGGTTAAACATGAAACGATTTTGCACGGGATGCCAACGAGAAAAGCCGGTTCAAGGTGGTCAGTTGCTTGAAAGCCGGTACAGGCGTTGGAAGTGTTGGGAATGTGTGAACAAAATCAATCAATCAATTTATGCGAGTAAAAAAAATGATTCCACATCAATTAGCTGAATGGGCGTTATGGTTTTACGGGTCGTTTGCGCTATGGATTGGGGCGCTAATAGCTTGGGGTTGGCTAACCAAGAAAAAGCCGCCTGTAGAGCCGTTTAAGACGTTTGATGCGCCATGTAGATGTTTGAATCCTATCAAATGCGACTTTTACGACAAATGCATGAAGGATGAAAAATGATTACCGGTTATTGCTCGACTGAATACGAGTTAATGATCGTTTGGCAAATGTGGTTTGTGTTTACTCTAATAATCATGGGGGTGGTATGGATAGCTTGAAACAATATTCTGACTTAGTTGAGGCTCAAAGCAGGTCAATTGAAAGTTACGCTCGAGTTGTTAACAAATTGAAAGATGAAGAAGCTACGGCAATTCGGGGCGAGGCTTATTGGTCAAAACTGTTAGAAGAAGTTGTGGCCGCGGCCAGACTGTCTGAGCTCGAAGCGTGCGTTGAGTATTTGGAAAGTTTGCACCAGTTGCAAAGCAGCCATAATTATTATCGCAATGCAGCACTTAAATTGTTAGCAGAGCGAGGGCCTAAATGAACGAACGATTAAAAGAGTTGGCAATGCAAGCGGGAATTACTTTTGACTCATGGGGTTCGCCAGACACATTTGGATCACTACCTAATTTTCTTGAACGCTTTGCCGAGCTTGTGCGCCAAGATGAGCGTGAGGCTAACGCAAAGTTATGTGATTTATTTGCAAGATCTTCGGCAAATGTGCCTTCACGATATGAGTTTATGGGTGAGAGCGCAGAAGAATGTGCCAAGTTAATCAGAGCAAGGGTGAGAAATGAAAATGCGCCACTACCGTAAGCAGTTTTGGTACTTCCATGAGCTTGGCGTGTTTATGAAATCGCACAGACGCAAAGTTATATTTCGCAAAGTCAGTTATTTTTTTTAAGGATGAAACATGAACAAGATTGATTTAATTACTGATGTGCTTCAGAAAGCAAAAGACGGTTGGCAATGTTTTGATGAGTATGAGAAAGCCCTAGCCGCTGCCCGTGAGTTGAAAGCGTTGAAGCCTGTGGCGTGGATGTTGCCTGAGTACGGCGATGTGATTTCAGCAAGCGAAACCGATGGCGAGGGTATATATACCATACCACTCTACGCACTAGACGAGGTGAATCATGTGGGGATGGGATGAACTTATTTTGCCAGTTATTATTTCGCACTTAGTAGCCTTCTTGCTTGGTGTTGTTTTGGCTATCGGCTTGCCGTGGCTGTGGTCAATTTTAAAACCTTTTATTCATATGGTGACAGCATGAACCGTGAACTATTACAGCAAGCGTTGGATTTATTAAAATCTGCCCACGTTTCAACAGCTTTGATATGGGAACGACACGACTGTGTAAACGCACTTGAAGCTGAGTTAGCCAAGTCTGAGCAAGTAGGCAAAATCCCCACGCTTGCAGAAATGAAAAAACTGCTGAATGGTGAGCCGATTGAGTTAGCCAAGCCTGAGCAAGATACTTATTGCAAACACTGCAACGGCATAGGGTGCGTGGCGTGTGATGCTAGATGCCTGCCTGAGCAAGAGTTAGCCAAGCCTGAGCAAGAGCCATACTTTTGCAAAGACTGCGGCAAAGGATTGTTGGGTGAAGGTCACATTCACACTTGCAGTCCACAAGTTAAGCGTCAATGGGTCGGGCTGACAGATGATGAGATTGAAGAAGCATGGGGTAATACGCCAATGATGCTAAACGCAAGAGATGGTAGCTCTCGCAAAATGTTTGCCTGCACCATTCAAGCCAAACTCAAGGAGTTAAACACATGACACCAAAATTCATGCAGTTGCTTGAGCAGTGCGTTCTTGATGGGGTAATTCTTGGGCATAAAAGAGCATACAAGCACAACGATGCGCCAAGTGAATCTGATATAAATATGTCAATCGTGCAGGAGGTAATGAACGAAATCCACGAGTGGTTTGATTGCGATGAACGTACAGGTTTAACTGTACCACCACGCAAAGAATGGGTCGGGCTGACGGATGATGAAAAAGAATCTGTATATAAACACGCAGACGCAGAAAATCATCAATTGTCCAAAGTTGTTAGTGCGGTTGAATGGTTGTTAAAAGAGAAAAACGCATGAATATACGTTCAATAAAAATGCGAAATATGAATAAAATTAAACGTTGCAATAATTTTAGCTGGGCTATTCAACGGCTTATGATACAAATTTTTAATGTAAATGATAAGTTTAATAAAAAATTGTTAGAAACATTTAAGGAAAAAACGCATGAACAATTTTGAGTCTTTTTGGCAATTGTACCCGCGCCGAGTTGGTAAAAAAGCAGCTAAATCAGCGTGGCTTAAATTGTCAATTGGTGAACAACAGGCCGCATTAAATGCAATAAATGAACATATATGTTATTGGAATACGCATTCCACGCATATCAACTTTATTCCACATCCATCTACATGGTTAAATCAAGGCCGTTGGGAAGATGAACTGGATTTGACGCCAGTTAACAAGAAACCACCGCTGCCGTGGTATTCAACTGAACAGCTGACGTTTGATAAAGCGCGAGAGTTACAGATAAATGCGCGACCAGGTGAGGACATGGGCCAGTTTCGATCAAGGATTGCGGCCAAGATTGCGGAGCTGGCATGAGTGAGTACAGCCCACACCCGGCAATCGAATACATTTGGGAAAATGCGCCTGCATATGCCAAAGCAAAAGGAGAACTGGCGCATCTTGAAGCATACAAATCTAGCTTAAAAGCAATTTTAATGAAACGCTCGGGTGAGTCAGCAATTGGCGCACAAGAACGCGAGGCATATGCCCATGAAGATTATCAACAATTATGCGTAGGGATTGGCGCAGCAACTGAGCAGGCCGAGTTGCTAAAGTGGCGTTTAACCAGCGCTCAGATGCGTTTCGATGCATGGCGCTCGGAGCAAGCAAACAACCGTAACATTGACAAGGTGACAAAGTGAACGCAAACGATGTACAAACGGGTGGCAATCATTACGTTTTGAAAGCGATACAGCCTTGGGATTTTATTATTGCAAACAATTTAGGGTATCTTGAGGGCAATATTATCAAGTATGTGACCAGGCACAAAGAAAAAGGCGGCATTGAAGATTTAAAGAAAGCGCAGCATTACTTACAAAAACTGATTGAAACACAAGGGGCGTTACATGGAATTTGAATTTGTTAGCAAAAATTGCGATACCTTTACAAAGATTAAATTTGAATTTAATACAGATTTAGCGAAAGAAGTAGTTGAGCAATTTATCAATTTTATGCGGGCTAATGGGTTTTTGATTGACGACATAGTAGATAAAGATGAGTAGCTGGCTAATAGTGCTCACAGGTTCTATATACGCCTACATCAGCGCCGAACAAGCATTCAAGGGTAATGTACCTATGGCCATTACTTACGCAGGCTATGCGCTTGGTAATGTCGGCCTTTACTGGATGGCAAAATGATCTACTTAATTGCAGCGTTTACGCTTAAATACTTGAAAGCCGGTTGGGGTTGGTGGGTATTGTTTGCGTTGGTGCTAATTATTGATTTGTTAAAGGATTGAAATGACCGATTACGCAGAATGTTTGATAAAAATCAATCAAGGGCTAGATGCATACCGCAAGGCAATATTGCAAAACAAACTATTTGAAGCATTTGTGATTGCAGAAGATTTAAAGAACTTGTGTCAATGGCTCGAAGGTTGGACGTACGAAAAGGTCAAGCGTGGCGACCAAGGCTGAAAAAAAGCATTATGACAAAATCGCTCAATTGGGATGCTGTTTGTGTCGGCATCTTGATTTGGGCGAAACTCCATGCGAGATACATCACATCAGGCACGCAGGCCGCAGAGACTTAGCCCCAGTTATAGGTCTTTGCCTAGAGCACCATCGAGGTAATACAGGAATTCATGGGTTGGGTCGCAAAGCGTTTAATCGAACTTATGGGTTAACAGAAGAAGATTTATTATTAACCTATGAATCAAAATAAATCACAATTCAAGCGGGTCAAAGCCCAATTCATTGCTAATTTGGGTAGCTAGTCGACGAAATACATCATCGTGCTTATCCCATTTTGAAGTATTCCAACGCTTGCAATGGATCATTTCGTGAGCAAGTGTACGAATTACTGTAGATAAATGGCCGTTTTTGGCTTTACTAATGGTTATTTGATGTTTTTCTGTCAAATCACAGTAAAAATAAGTACCCATTGCGTCGAGCTCATTGGTAACCTTAAACTCAATAGCTGATACTTCCGGTAGATGCCAACCGCAAAAAGGCTTGAGCGTTTTCAACATTTGATAAATCGACGCAAGCATTTTTGAAGTAAGTTTCATGCTAAACCTTAATAATCTTGCCGCGGAATACGACTTCGTCCTCGCCAAACACTTGCACGAGCTCGGGCATAAGCAGTTTGCCTCGATCCCAAGTTAACACTGCAAAACCTGATCGCCAATCCTTAGGGCCATCTTCGGTGTAATCGGCAAATTGCATATTGTTAGGTTCAGCGAGTGTGCCGGTCTGAACGCCGTACCTTGTGCCGTTATAGTCGGTAACTGGTTGTACGGCTAAGACATGGGTATGGCCAGTTACGATAGATGTACCACCGTGCATCGTATTGTTATATCCAGCGTACCGTCCGCCTTTGAATCGGTGCTTGATGCAAACATCTTCGTTAACCCAGTAAGACCAACAGGGTTGCCATCGGGGAAAATGGTCTTTAAGGGTAAAACCTTGTACGCCCTCATAGGCCGAGGCTTGGTTGGCCAACATAGTTTCAAAGCGTGCGTCATGATTGCCTAAAGTCCAAATTAACGGGCATTTTGTAATATCTTCGATTTGCCCCAAATAAAACTTACAGGCTTCGAGCTCTTGTTTAACTGTCGGTTTGGAATCCCAACCAATGCGAGGAAAACGAGATATAGCGCCACCATCGAACGCATCGCCGTTATTGACTACAACTGTGGGTTTCAAGACTTTTATAAAGTGCAGCAATGCTTTAAAAGCCGTGGTTGTGTCGTCTGGCCAAAAGTGAGCATCGCTAAAAACAATCACAATGCCTTTTTCTATGTCTATGCCGCGTCGAATGTAACCAGGTGTTTCATGTATCTTTTTAATGCCTACCGTTTTTTGTGAATTAGCTGTGGGCAATTCAATTTTGTGCTTTGTCTCAATCGTTCGTCTGCGAGTATAAACATTACGAACTGCACATTTCATACGATCCGCAACTAAAGTCGGGCTACCTAATTCATTCCAAAGTTTAATAAATTCATCATCAGTAAAGACAAGCGACATATAATTTACCCATGAGAGCAAAACGTGTTGATGTGAATCAAAAGGATATTGTGAACGCTTTGAAGATGTTTGGCGCTACTGTCGTCGATCTTTCAAGTGTCGGCAAGGGTTGCCCAGACTTACTAATTGGATTTAATAACAAAACCTATCTTATTGAAGTAAAACGAGATAGTAAAGCGAAATTTACACCACAGCAGTTACAGTTTAATGAATCATGGCGCGGCGGCTTGGTGGTTCGAGTAGAAACAGTCCAAGATGCACTTGCTCTGTTAAATTGAATGCAAAAGGTTTAAAATCGGTATAACTGTTGCACATAGCTTTAATTTTAGTAAAATACATTTACCTTAATTTAGGACGAATATAATGGCCTACGAAAAAATGCCCAAAGGTGTCATGTCATCTGACCGCACCGGCACAAAGAAAATTGTCGCGTCAAAAATCGACAAAGAAGAATTCCATAGCGGCGCATCGGGCGAGAAAATGCCTAAAGGCGTTCTAGCATCAGATACAAGCGGCGAGCGTAAGCGTCCTATCGCTGGTGGCGTTGGAATGGGCAAGGCTGATGGCATTGGCGCACGCGAAGCCGGTCATATGGGCAAGCACGACGGTCGCTTGGGCGAAATGAAAGGTCACATGGGCGAGAAAGTCGTCTATGACCACAAACGCGTCGAACACGACCAAGACTGCTAAACGCAGCCGGTGATGTTGACGCATCACAGACTGCTAATCAGACATAAAAAGGCTTATGAATGACTGCTATCAATTCTAGTGCCAGTTGCTATGACTGTCTATTTTGGTTGCGTGGTGACGTCCACGGCCAATGTAGACGGTATCCTATTGGCCAAATGAAACACATGAACGAGTGGTGCGGCGAATACTCAAAGATTCCCGTAATCGTAGAACCTTACGAAGAAATCATGAAAAAGCGTGGGCGACCTGCAAAGAAGGCCGTTTATGCTTAGGCCATTAAAAGACAAGATCGTTGTCAAGCCCGACGTACGAGTAAAGAGCTCAATCATTGAAGTCGTCATGTCTGAAAAAGACAACATGGGCGAAGTAATCGCTGTCGGCCCATTGGCAGCTGATAAACTCAAGGTGGGTGATTACGTCCGCTTTGGCACGATGGGCAAAGACGAATACCTGAGTTATCACGAATATTACGAAAATAATGAACGCTATCTTGTCATGAGTTGGCAAGACGTTTGCTTTATTGAGGAAAATTGTGCCTAAACACGACAAATCAATCGCTCATACGACCACCGGAAAGGGTAAGAATTACAACCCTACCGAAAAAGGTGCGGGAATGACCGCGAAAGGTCGTGCTGAATACAATGCAAAGAATGGCTCAAATCTGAAACCACCAGCGCCAAACCCAAAGACAGAGAAAGATGCAGGGCGTAAAAAATCATTTTGCGCTCGAATGGAGGGTGTAGTGCGTAACGCTAAAGGCCCAGCGGAACGGGCTAAACAAAGCCTCAAAAATTGGAAATGTTGAGATGAAAGCCGGTTTATACGCAAATATCCATGCAAAACAGGAACGCATTAAGAAAGAAAAGGCTGAAGGCAAGCCAGTTGAGAAGATGCGTAAGCCTGGCACAAAGGGCGCACCAACGGCCGCAGCATTCAAGCAATCTGCTAAAACAGCAAAGGGTAAGTAATGTTAAAGAAATCAGCCAGTCCTAAAGCATTCAAACAAAACATCAAGACCGAGGTGGCCGCGGGCAAACCAGTCAAGCAAGCCGTGGCAATTGCCTACGCTGAGAAACGTGAAGCACAAAAAAAAGGTAAGAAGAAATGAACATTAACTTAGAACACACAGTAGACGAAGTAAACATGATTATTAAGGCACTTGAAGAATTGCCTCATAAACTTGTTCACGCATTGTTGGTCAAAATTCATAGCCAAGCAATCCCACAAACGCATACGCCAGTTGACGCAGCGCCTGCCGAGACCGATACGAAATAATGGCTAATCCCGTAGGCAGACCTAGCAAGTACGATCCCGCCTTTTGTGAGCAGGTGATTCAGCTTGGAAAGCTAGGTAAGAGCGTTGAACAAATTGCCTGCGAACTGGATGTGGGCACTCGCACTATGTACGAATGGCGAGACGTTCACCCTGAATTTTCGCGCGCCTTGGAGATTGCGAAGGAATGCGAGATGTATTGGTGGGAAACAATCGCTCAAACATACATGATCGAGGAAAAAGACGCAGCCAAATTGAATGCTTCGATTTGGTCACGCTCGATGGCCGCACGATTCCCCAAGAAATACCGCGAGTCGACCAAGCAAGAGATTACAGGCGCTGATGGCGCACCATTGCTGCAAGGCATTGAAGTATCGTTTGTAACGCCTACTAAGCGCGATGAGTGATGTTCAGTCGGCAATAGCGAAAGCTCAGTTTCCTGTCAAACTGGCTTGTTTGTTTGAAAAGTCACGATACAAAGTATTGCATGGCGGTCGTGGGGGCGCTAAGTCGTGGGGAGTCGCCAGGGCGCTATTGATTCTTGGTGCTAAAAAACAGTTACGAATCCTGTGTGCTCGAGAATTTCAAACATCAATTAAAGATTCCGTTCATAAACTACTGTCAGATCAGATTTTCGATCTTGGATTAGCAAGTTTTTATGAAATCACTCAAACATCAATCCGTGGCAAAAATGGCACAGAGATTGCATTTGCAGGCTTAAAGAACAATGTTACGAATATTAAGTCGTTTGAAGGTGTCGATATTTGTTGGGTTGAGGAAGCTCAAACAGTCTCGAAAAGATCGTGGGATGTACTGATACCGACGATTCGTAAGCAAAACTCCGAAATATGGGTAACTTTTAATCCCGAATTAGAGTCTGATGAAACATATCAAAGGTTTGTGCTGAGGCCACCGGAGGATTGCATTGTTCAGAAGATCGGTTGGGCTGATAACCCGTGGTTTCCGCAAACCCTAGACCTAGAGCGTCGATCACTCCAGCAACGCGACCAAGAGTCATACAACACGGTATGGGAAGGTGTATGCCGCCAAACGGTTGATGGCGCGGTATTTGCTCGAGAAATGCAATTGGCTGAGTTGCAGGGCCGCATTACTAAGGTCAATTACGACCCAATGAAACCTGTTCACGCAGTCTTTGACTTGGGCTGGGCTGACTCGACCGCCATTTGGTTTGTGCAATTCATTGGCATGGAAACACGGCTAATTCGGTACATGGAAAGCAGCCAACAAACGATTTCTTGGTATTTAGCGCAAATGCAAACCTATGGATACATATATGACACGCTGTGGTTGCCTCACGATGCCCAAAACAAAACCCTCGCAGCAGCCGGTCGAACCATTGAGGAAATCGTACGAAACGCGGGATATAAAACAAGAATTATCGGCAAAACGCCAATTGCCGATTCTATTAACGCGGCGAGAACAATCTTTACAAACTGTTGGTTTGATAGGGAAAATTGCCACGATGGATTACAATGTTTAAGACATTACCGATACGAAGTTGACCCAGATAGCAAGCAATTCAGCAAAACGCCTGTGCATGACTCATATAGCCACGGCGCTGATGCGTTTAGATATATTGGGTTAATGGTTACTGAAACTAAAGAAAAACGTGTGGTGAAACACACATACTCTGCACCTGGCAATTGGATGGGCTAAAAATGGCTGATGATCTAGAAAACGACGGACGCATCGAGGATGCTAAGAAATTCCTACGATTAGTCAGCGACGCGGATTCCAACAATCGCTCCGAGGCGCTCGAAGATTTAAAGTTTGCAGCTGGCGACCAATGGCCAGTTGAGGTACAAAACTCCCGCGGCCTTGAGTCTCGCCCATGCCTGACCATTAATAAAGTTGATGCATACGTTCGGCAGATTACCAATCAACAACGCCAGCAGCGACCACGCATCAAAGTGCATGGGATGAATAACCAGTCAGATGCCAAGGTCGCCGAGATCATTACAGGCATTTGCAGACACATCGAGGTCAATTCAGATGCGGACGACGCTTACGATAACGCTTTTGATTTTGCTGTGCGTATGGGTTGGGGCTACTGGAGGATAGATACAGACTATGTACGCGAAGATTCGTTCGATCAAGAGATTTACATTCGTCGTATATCCAATCCTTTTACTGTCTATTTTGATCCTAACTCGATTATGCCTGACGGTAGTGATGCTGAAAAATGCTTGATTACCGAGGTTGTAAGTAAGGATGTATTCCGGTCAATGTATCCGGATGCAGACGATGGCGGTAACTTTAACGCTCGCGGTACGGGCGACTCTAATGCTGAATGGGTAATGAAAGAGGATATTCGGATTGCCGAATTTTTTTATACAGAACGCAAGCGCATTAAACTAATCCTGTTGTCTGACGGTACGCACGTCTACGAGGATGATCTGCCAAGCAAAGAAGCGATGGCCGCGGCAGGCATTGAGGAAATCTCGCGCCGTGAGACATGGAAAAAAGAGATTAAGTGGTGCAAGTTGACCGCGATGGAAATCTTGGAAGAAGGCGTCTGGGCAGGTAAATATATCCCAATCGTGCCGATTTACGGTCAACAGTTGGTGGTTGAGAGCAAGCGTAAGAAGTTTGGCTTGGTGCGTATGGCTAAAGACCCAGCGCGGATGTACAACTATTGGGCAACCAGTATGACCGAGTCGGTCGCACTTGCACCTAAGGCTAAATGGTTGCTTGCTGAAGGCCAAGACGAAGGACATGAGAACGAGTGGGCGCAGGCTAACATTAAAGCCACGCCAGTATTGCGCTACAAACAGACCGACATTGATGGCCGCATAGCGCCACCACCAAGCAGATTGCAGCCTGAACCACCGCCTGCCGGTGCAATGGCCGCAGCTGCTGGTATGAATGCTGATTTGATGGCTGTGATTGGTATTTACGACCCATCGCAACTGCCAAACGGTAATCAATCGGGCAAAGCGATCAACGGTCAGCAGCAGCAAGTGGACATGACCAATTTCCACTATTACGACAATTTGACCAGGTCGATTCGTTGGACAGGCAAAATTTTGCTCGATCTGATCCCAAAGATTTACGATACCGAACGTGTCATGCGGATCATTGGCGCGGACGGTCAGCCTGAACTGGTGACATTAAACGAGCAGGGCCAAGACGAACAAGGCGTGGCTAAGGTATTGAATGACGTAACGGTTGGCGAATACGACGTTGTGATGGACACAGGCCCAGGCTATAACTCCAAGCGTGCCGAGGCAGTCGACGCAATGATGACGCTATTAACTGCCGATCCCGCATTGATGACGCAGGCCGGTGATCTAATCTTCAGAAATATGGATTTCCCTGGCGCTGATATTATTGCCGACCGATTGGCCGCGGCAAACCCAATGGCGCAAGTTGATGATAAATCACCTGTACCGCCTCAGGTTCAGATGCAATTAGCGGCCGCTAAACAAACCATCGAGCAATTGCAGCAACAGTTGCAAGCGATGACGATGGATATGAAATACGGCGCAAGCATCAAACAGGCACAGGAAGAAGCCGAGACTAAGCGCGAGCTCATGCGTCAAACAGCCAAAGCTCACGATATTGAAATGCGCGACGCTGAACGCAGAGATATTGCCAAACTTAATGTCGATGTTAAGGCGCACGACACAGTTATTAAGACGCAAACTCAGCTCGATATTGAAAAAATTAAAGGTGAATTTGCGTTGATGCTTGCTCAATTAGACGAACGCTCATTGCGGGCGGCGTCTGGCGAAGCGATTGAACGTGCAATTTAATAGCGATTTTGCTTAAATAGTATTAAAATTTGTTCAAACCTTACCAGTTAGGCACAACTGGGTAAACTCTTGAGGCAACTCATGTCAGAACGTGAAGCTAGTAATGTAGTAACAAGTGAAAATTTAGCCGATTTCAATGCCCAAAGGTTGGGTTTAGCTGTAACAGATGCTCCTAGTGAGGCTGATCCGGTCGAGACCGAGTCAGAGCCGCCAGTTGAGGCAAATGAACAGAGTGAACACGACGCAGAGAAAGAAGCGGAAGTAACAGATAAACCGAAAAATCCGAAGTTGGAAAAGCGGTTTTCAGAGTTAACTAAGCAACGTGAAGCAGCGCGGCAAGAGGCCGCTAAAGAACGCGAAGCAAGGGAAGCACTAGAAAGCCGTTTGAAAGCTCTAGAGACGCAGAATAGCCCTAAACAGGCAGACGTGAATCAAGAGCCTCAGCCCAGCCAGTTTACCGACGCATTTGAGTACGCGAAGGCACTAGCTGAGTTTTCCGCAGAAAAGGCTTTAGCAGACAGAGATAGGCAAGACGCAGAACGCAAGGCAGCAGAGGCACGAGATCAGGTCATTCAGACTTGGGCAAAGCGTCTAGATGCAGCGAAAGCAGAATTGCCTGACTTTGAGGAAATGGTACAGTCCGCAGACGTCCGAGTATCAGACCAAGTGCGGGATGCCATCTTAGAGAGTGATGTAGGGCCACGAATCCTATACCATCTTGCTGAGAATCCAGAGTTTGCTAACGAATTGACAGCGATGCCGATTCAGAAAGCCTTACGAGAACTTGGGAAACTGGAGGCTAAGTTTGAAAAGACTGAGCCCGAGGTTAAAAGTAAATCTGTTGCTGCAAGATCAAAAGCACCTGAGCCTATCAAGCCATTGAAAAGCGGAAATTCCGGTGTTGATGTGAAAGTGGATAGCGATGGAGCATTTCACGGAACGTATCAGCAATGGAAAGCAGCAAGATTGGCAGGTAAGATCAGGTAAATAGAATTTACTTAATCTAAGGGAAATATCATGGCAAATAACTTGCTAACCATTAGTAAAATCACTAACGAAGCACTCATGGTGCTCGAGAACGAACTGACATTTACGGGTGAAGTTGACCGTAACTATGACGATCAATTCGCTGTTGTCGGCGCTAAGATCGGTGCAACTGTTAACGTTCGTCGTCCTGGTCGCTTTATCGGTACAACTGGCCCAGCGCTCAACGTTGAAGATTTCAACGAGACTTCTGTGCCTGTGACTTTGTCGACACAATTCCACGTCGACACACAGTTTACGACCCAAGACTTGGCATTGTCGCTCGATATGTTTAGCGACCGTGTTCTGAAGCCTGCTGTTGCTGCAATTGCTAACAAGATCGACCGTGACGGTTTGGTGATGGCTAAAAACAACACCGCCAACATCGTTGGTACTGCTGGTACGCCTCCAACTGGTTTGATTACTTATCTGACCGCCGGTGCTTACCTTGACGCTGAAGGTGCTCCACGCGATGGTCGTCGTTCATGCTTAGTTGAGCCCTTTACATCAGCCACTATCGTTGACAGTCTGAAAGGTCTGTTTATGCCTGCTGCTAAGATCAGCGAGCAATACGAGAAAGGTTTGATGGGCGTTGACTCGGCCGGTATGAAGTGGAAGATGGATCAGAACGTTGTGAGCCAGACTTTCGGTTCATACGCATCTGCAACCCTGTCGACCAACACCGCAACCTTTACTGGTTCGTTGACTTCAGGCTGGGCATCAAGCTCAACGATTACCATTGCTGCTGCATCTGCTGCTGCCGCATTGAACCAAGGTGACGTGATTCAGATCGCTAACGTCTACGCTGTTAACCCACAAAACCGTCAAGCATATGGCTCAAACAAGCTGCGTAACTTCGTTGTTACCGCACCTGTGACCATTTCTTCGGGTGGTTCGGCATCGGTTACGGTTTCGCCTGCAATCATTACTGCCGGTCAATTCCAAAACGTGTCGGTTTCTTCGACTTCATCGACTGCTGTCGTGACTCCTTTCAACAACACAGGTACTGTTAGCCCACAGAACATCGTAATGCACCGCAATGCATTTACTTTGGCTGTAGCTGACCTTGAGTTGCCCGAGGGTGTTCACTTTGCAGGCCGTGCAAGCGATAAAGAAATCGGTCTTTCGATGCGTGTTGTTCGCCAATACACTATCAACAACGATTCGATCCCGACTCGCCTTGATGTGTTGTATGGCTGGGCGCCTCTGTATCCTGAGCTCGCTTGCCGCGTAGCAGCCTAATTTAGTGGGGGGTTAATCGCCCCCCGTTAATCAAAAATTCAAAGGAAATTATCATGAGTAATCCAGGCCCAGCATTTGTAAACACCAACCACCCACAAGGTTTGGTGAGCAATCAGGCAATTCGTTTGCTTGCTTATTTTCAAGGCGTAAACGTTAACGCAACTGGCGATACCGTTTTGCCAATCATCAACTCGACGACTTACTCTGTGTCGAACGTGGTTATGACTAACGCATCTGTTAGCTTGACTACAGCCGCTGCCGGTGTGTTTACTGCACCAGCTGCCGGTGGTACTGCAATCGTGTCTAACGCTGCCTTGTCTGCTTTGACTAGCTCGACAGTTGTGTCACAGCGTACTGTTGCATCGACTGCCGCACAGTCTGGTCAAAACCTGTATTTGAACGTTGGTACAGCCCAAGGCGCAGCCGCTACTGTTGACGTTTACGTCTACGGTTACGACTTCAGCTAATCCAATTTCCCTCTCGGCTTCGGTCGGGGGGGATTTTTAAGGAAATAGATATGCCATCAACTACCCTATCGCGCGGCAATGCGTTGTCCACGTTTTACATTCAACCAAGCATTACTCCCGCAGCTGTTGCATCGTATACATCTGCTGTACAGACTTTTGCAATCCCTGGCTTACAAACAACCGACATCATTAGTTGTGTTGGTGCTGTCGGCGTGCAAACGGCAGGTATTATTACTGGCGAATGTGATTGCTACACAACCGGCATTTTGAGCATTCAACTTGTTAATGCTACAAACGCATCGGCTACACCAATTGCTGGCGCTTATGTTTTTCAGATTGTTCGTGCTGAAGGGCCATTGCCAGCCACGGCGGTGTAATCATGTCCAACACAAGCGTAATCCGCACCGCTGGACAGACCTATGCGCTAAGTGTCACAAACACTTCGCACGCATCGGTTTTGATTAACGATACAACGAACGACCAAGTTAACTTTGCCAGTTTCTTGAATTTGGGCGCTTCACCGATTGCCATTGCGGTATCGAATGCAGCAACAGCACCGGCCGCAACATTTCCAACGGACGGTACGCCAGGCGGGTTTGTCTTACCGCCATTGATGACTCAGCCGATTGTTTTAGCTGTGCCAACAACGCCATTTTCAATGACTGCAATTAGTAATTCTGCTGTGGCAGGCATTCTATATGTAACATCAACTAACGATCAATCGTAAGAGGTTTTAATGGCTGATCCGGCTAAAACGGTAGACCAAAATATACTGCCGGTTCAGGCATTATTTAATCTTGATAACAGTTTTAATACTTTTATCGGGCAAAATCAGCCTTTTTACGCCACAGTAAACCCGTTACAAAGCGGGTTGACGATTACAAATAGCACGATTGACAGCTCTGTCATTGGTGGAACTACCCCAAGTGCGGGTACTTTCACCAATATTTTTGCCACGACAGGGCAGCTAGTTACAACCCCAGCGGGCGGCACAGATATAGCAAATAAAAACTATGTCGATGCGGTCGCGCAAGGTCTATCATTTAAACAGCCTGCACAAGTCGCTACGATTGGAAATATTACACTTTCAGGCTTGCAGACAATTGATGGATATACAACGGTCGCGGGTGATCGCGTACTGGTTAAAAACCAATCCACAGCTGCAAACAATGGTATTTATGTCGCGGCCGCAGGTGTTTGGACCAGATCGCTCGATGCTAATACATGGGCTGAGATTACTTCGGCATATTTGTTTGTGCAAAGCGGCACAACTCAGGGCGGCAGCTCATGGGTTAATACTAATCAGCCTGGTGGCACGCTAGGTACGACTGCAATCACATTTACGCAGTTTTCTAACAACGCAACGTACACGGCCGGCGCAGGGTTAACGCTTGCCGCATACCAATTTAGCTTGACGCCTGTTGGTACAGCATCGACTTACGGCTCTGCCTCGAGCGTGCCGGTATTGACGACCAATGCATACGGTCAGATTTCAAGCGTTACAAATACGTCGATTGCAATCTCTGGTACGCAAATTACATCGGGCATTGTTGGTTCGGCATATTTAAGCGGAAGTTATACCGGAATCACGGGCGTAGGAACGCTCACAGCGGGCGTATGGAATGGCTCGACTATTGGTGTGCCTTATGGCGGTACGGGCGCTACAACGCTGACAGGATACGTCTACGGCAATGGTACGGCGGCAATGACTGCCTCGACCACAATTCCAAATACAGCGATTTCGGGTTTAGGCACAATGTCTACCCAAAACGCCAATAATGTATCAATTACAGGCGGGTCGATTTCAGGCACACCGATCAGCGGGTCAACGGTTGGCGGCACGACCATTACTGCGTCGACTCAGTTTTCAGGCCCAGCCACAGGATTGACCGGAACAGCCGCAAGTTTATCTATCGGCGGCAATGCGGGTACGGTGACAAACGGAGTTTATACGACTGGATCGTATTCAAACCCTGCGTGGATTACGTCGATTTTAGGATCAATTGTTAGCGGTGCGGTGGCATCGGCAACATCTGCTACCAATTTGGCAGGCGGCACAACTGGCGCATTGCATTACCAAAGTGGTGTTGGCGCAACATCATTTTTATCATTGGGTACGACAAATTATGTTTTAACGGCAGGCGCTTCTGCACCGCAATATGTCGCACAATCGACGTTATCGGTAGGATCGGCATCCACGGCAACAAGCGCGACGACTGCAACGAACTTAGCGGGNGGGATTGCAAGTCAAATACCGTATCAAACGGGTGCAGGATCAACAGCATTTATTGCTAATGGCACGACAGGTCAGGTTTTAACGTCAAACGGTACAAGCGCACCAAGTTGGACGACTATATCGGCATCGGTATCTGTTACTGATGACACAAGCACGAACGCCACAAGATACCCATTATTTGCATCGGCCACTTCGGGGTCATTGTCCACGGTTTACACGAGCTCAACTAAATATCAGTACAACCCATCGACGGGTATTTTGACCACAACAGGATTTAATGGTTCAGGCGCATCTTTAACGTCTTTAAACGCTTCAAATCTATCATCAGGTACTGTACCGTCGGCACAAATTTCAGGGTCTTATACGGGCATTACGGGCGTTGGCACATTAACGGCGGGAACGTGGAATGCGACGGCAATTGGTTATGCATATGGTGGCACAGGACTAACCGCAACGCCTACTAATGGTCAATTAGACATTGGTAATGGTAGTGGTTTTACCCGAGCCACTTTGACCGCTGGTACAGGCATTAGCATTACGAATGGCGCAGGATCAATTAGCATTGCAGCAACAGGGAACGGCGCAACAATTACCGACGATACGACTACGAATGCCGTACGTTATGTGTCATTTACAGCCGCATCTAGCGGATCACTAAGCACTTTATATACATCGTCAACTAAACTAAAATACAACCCATCAACAGGGGCGTTGACTGCCTCATCAATTATTATTGCACCATAGGGAAATATCATGGGAACTGTTGTCTTTCAAGGCGCATCTGGCGGGTCTACCGCACTCACAGGGTCTGACACAGCATCGACCCTCGCAATTACTGTACCGGCATCAAATGGCGTAATGCTTTTGTCGGACACTACAACTGGCGCAGCAATTATTCCGGTTGGCACGACTGCCCAGCGTCCGGCCAGTCCAGTTAATGGAATGATTCGCAAAAATAGCACAACGGGATTTCCTGAATGGTGGGATCCAACTAGTTCTGCTTGGATTCAATTTAATCAAAGCCCATCGTATACAGTTAATTATCTTGTTGTTGCAGGCGGCGGCGGCGGGGCAACATCAACTTGCGGTGCGGGCGGTGGCGCAGGTGGTTTGCTTACAGGCACAGCAACAGTTACGCCAGGTGGTACAGGTTATGCAATTACAGTAGGTGCAGGCGGTGCTGTTGCTTCAAATGGATCAAACTCTGTATTTACAGGATTTGCAACAGCTATTGGTGGTGGAGCAGGTGGTGGTAACGGTTCTAATGGTTCTGCCGGTGGATCGGGCGGTGGTGGCGGCAATTCCAATACTGGTGGCGCAGGAACTTCAGGACAAGGTTTTGCCGGTGGGTCTGGTGGTAATGCTACAAGCGGTGCAGATGGTGGTGGCGGAGGTGCAAGTGCTGTTGGTGCAAATGCAACAAGTATCAAAGGTGGAAACGGTGGCGCGGGTACTGCAAGTTCTATTTCAGGCACATCTGTAACTTATGCCGGTGGTGGCGGCGGTGGCATATTTAATACTGATGGTACAGCCGGTTCAGGTGGAGCAGGTGGCGGAGGAAGTGCTACAACAGCAGGTGGAGCAGCTGGTGCAGGTTCGACTAATACTGGAGGCGGTGGCGGCGGCGGTAGTTATATCGGAGGGTTAGGCGCTCAAGGCGGTGGAGCTGGGGGCTCAGGCATTGTTATTATTTCTTATGCTGGCGCACAACGCGGTACAGGCGGAACAGTAACTTCAGTCGGTGGAAATACAATCCACACGTTTACTTCTAGCAGTACATTTACAGCTTAATTTTAAAGGTGTTCAATATGGGACATTTTGCAAAAGTAAATAACGGAATAGTTACAGATGTAATTGTGGCTGAACCCGAATTTTTTAAAACATTTGTAGATTCATCACCTGGTGCATGGATTCAAACATCATTTAACACTTATGGCAATAAACATTCTGCCGGTGGAACGCCATTGCGTGGCAATTTTGCCGGTGTTGGGTTTACTTACGATGTCATAAACGATGTTTTTTATGCACCACAACCATTCCCAAGTTGGACGCTTGATTTAAATTGGCTATGGCAACCTCCAACGCCTATGCCATTGACTTCACCTGAAAATGGTAAATATTGGGCGTGGGATGAATCAATCAAAAATTGGGTGGCTCAATAATGTCTAACGTTTATTTGTCAGCATTTGCCGGTGCAGGCTGGCAATTTTTTAGCAATTCTGGTCAACCATTAGCGGGTGGCATGATTTACACCTACGCGGCCGGTACGACTGCACCAGCTGCAACCTATACGTCGAGCGCGGGAAACATTGCGAACACCAATCCAATCGTGCTCGATGCTTATGGTCGTGTACCAAATGAAATTTGGTTAACAGTTGGTTCGGCATATAAGTTTGTATTGCAAGATGCAAGCTCGGTGCAAATTGGCGCTTGGGATAATATTTCAGGCACGGTAGGCACGCAAAACGTTGTCACATCTATTAGCGGTGGCTCAACTGGATTGACGCCTGCAACAGCATCAATTGGCGCAATTACATTGGCAGGCACACTTGCTGTAGCTAACGGCGGCACAGGTCTTACAAGCGTAGGAACATCAGGGCAATTTTTAACGTCAAATGGTACAAGTTTGGCGTTTACTAATGCACCTGTTTATAACGCAATTGGTTCTTACGCTTTTGCCTATTCTGCAACATCGTATGCGGCTAACACTTCTGTTGCAGGATCAGCATTTACGCCTTCTTTGACCGGAACGTGGCAAACAATGGGCGGGTCTTTGTTGTCAGGCGGCAATTATTATTATTTATTGCAGAGGACTGCATGATTACTTGGAAAATCCTCTCAATTACTGGCGATGGCGAGAAAATTACGCAAGCCAAATACTTTGTCACAATTACTGAAGAAGATAAGGTAATTGAGACTGAAGGCAATTGGGATTTTGATTCTGCCGGTGACGTGCCATTTAAAGACGTAACCGAAGAAATGGTAATTGATTGGATTAAAGCGGCCGCGGTCAGGGATGGTAAAAACATCATTGAAGCCCGCTTGCAAGAACAGATGGACAATTTACTAAAACAAGACACGGTGGTCGCGCCTTGGATGCCACAAGTGTTTACCCCAAAGGTTTAATATGCAGCCAATTGACATTGTTTCGAGAGCATTGAAAGACATTGGCGCACTAGAGGCGGGCGAGAATCCAACTCCAGAGGCCGCGCAAGATGCGTTTGATATGCTGAACGATATGCTCGATCAATGGTCAAACGAAGATATGATGGTTTTCTATAAAAACGAAATCATCTTCCCCGTAGTGGCTGGGCAAACTCAATACACGATTGGCCCAGGCGGTCAGATCGGCGCTATTGTCATAGGTTCAATCTCGGGCACGACTTTGACGTTAACCGGCATCAGCTCGGGCGGCGTATCGGTTGGTCAGACTTTAGCGGGTACAGGCATTGCGGCAGGCACGACCATTGTGGCGATGCTAACGGGCGCAGGCGGCAATATTAACGAGGTCGGTACATACACAGTCAACATCTCGCAAACGGTCGCCTCAACGACGATTAACGCTTACTACCAACGTCCGCTAACGCTCAACTCTGCATTTGTACGAATCAATACAAACAGCAACGGGATGCCGATTGTTAACGGCGGCTTGGATTATCCCGTCGCGGTATTGAATATCGAAGATTACGAGATGATCGGGCTCAAGACGCTTAATGGGCCGTGGCCTAAAGCGATTTACTATCAGCCAAGCGAAACCCTTGGTAACTTTTATGTGTGGCCAAACCCAGCGCAAGGCGAAATGCACGTTTTTGTCGATCAAATCTTCAGCCGTTATACAACGTTGTACGACACGATTACTCTGCCCCAAGGTTACACAATGTGCCTCAGATGGTGTTTAGCTGAACGACTAATGCCAATGTACGGCAAAGCGTCGGGTACGCAAGCGTCGATGATTACAGGATTTGCGGCACAAGCAAAAAGCACAATTAAGCGTACAAATATGCGGCCAATGCAAACAGCACGATTTAGCGATGCATTGCTTTCAGGTCGGCAGCGCGATGCCGGTTGGATTCTTACTGGTGGATTCTTTAGATAATGCCTGACTTCGGATTCGTTGGCCCATCGTACGAAGCGCCCTCAATTTATCAGGATGCGCAAGAATGCATCAATTTCTATCCTGAAGTTGATCCATTAAAGCAGCCTGGCGATCGAGGCGTGGTTGCGTTGTACGGCACGCCTGGGCTTACGGCATTCTTTCAATTTATCAATGCGCCAGTACGCGGAATGCATACAATGTCTGGCGGCAAATATTGCATTATTGTCGTGGGCGCTAACGTCTATGCGTTGGACACAAGCAATAACACTTATTTGGTTGGCACGCTGACAACATCGACGGGTTACGTTTCAATTACCGATAACGTAATGACTGCCAACGGATTAACGGCGATGATTGCCGACGGTGTAAATCGTTATTATTGGCAAGTTTTACCCAGCGTATTTGGTCAAATGCCTGCCTCAGACGGGCCGTGGACAGGTGCTGATATTGTCGACGTTGTGGATAACTATGTTGTTTACAACCAACCCAATACCCGCAATTGGGCGGTAACTGATTTAGGCAGTCCATTCTCGACAAACGGTTATTACGGCACAAAAGACGGTGCGCCTGATAACTTGGTGTCAGTTATTGTCGACCATCGGCAAGTGTATTTGCTAGGCGAGACAACGTCCGAAGTTTGGGTTGACGTTGGTAATCAGATTGCAGGGATTACGTCTTTTCCGTTTGCGCGTATACCTGGTACGTCTTTGCAACACGGGATTGCTGCGCCGTTCTCGGTTGCTCGATTTGCTGAACAATTCCTATTTGTCAGTAAAGATGCCCGCGGCCAAGCCATTATCGGCGGTATTGTTGGATATCAATTCCAAAGGGTATCAACCCATGCCGTTGAAGCTACATTAACTAATCAAGTCATTTCTGATGCGATTGCCTACACTTATCAGATTGAAGGACACGAGTTTTACGTTGTAACGTTTCCGACGGTCGACATTACTTGGGTTTATGACCTAGCAACTAAAATGTGGCATAAGTGGTTGTCGATTGATGCCCAAGGTGTATATCACAGGCATCGTGGCAATTGCGCGGCATTTTTTAATGGCGTAAATTTAGTCGGCGATTATCAAAACGGTATTGTTTATGGCATCGACTATAACAATTACACCGAAAACGGCAACACAATACGCAGATTGCGTAGAGCTCCGCATCTAGTCGCTGATTTTCAGCGGATGTATTTTGATGAATTACAGATTCAGTTTCAGCCAGGTGTTGGGTTAACTGGCCAGACGTTCACGAACCAATACAAAACGCCCACGACTTTGGTGATTGCACCAAGTCAGGTGTACACAATTGCGCCAACTCAAGTGGTTACGATTTGGTATGACTTCAGCATTAACGGCGAGACGGTCGGCAATACGCCACAAGCAATGCTGCGCTGGTCAAATGACGGTGGCTCGACTTGGTCAAACGAGCATTGGGTAAGTATCGGCAAAATCGGCAAGTACAAGAATCGTGCAATTTGGCGCAGACTTGGATTTGCTCGAGACCGAGTCTTTGAAGTGTCGGTATCTGATCCAGTCAGAACAGTAATTGTCTCGGCAAACCTTAAAGCAAGCGTTGGTGAGAACTAATGGCCACCAATAACATTACTTATCCACAGTCGCCATTTCTTGATCCGCAAACTGGTCGGCCATCGAGAGAATGGTTGTTATGGCTACAAAACCCCAATTACGCGGGCGTAAACGTCAACAACATTGTGCCTGTTATTTACGGTGGCACAGGATTATCGCAAGTGCCTCTCGCGGCCCAGCTGCTAATTGGCACGGGATCAGGCTTTGCATTGAATGCGCTGACTAGCGGCACAGGCATTACCGTTGGCGGCTCAAGCGGGAATGTCACAATTAGTTTATCTAATTCAGGTGTTACAGCCGGATCGTACGGGTCAGGTTCGCAAATACCAACATTTACTGTTAACGCCAAAGGTCAGGTAACGGCGGCATCAAATACAACCATTGGTATCCCTTATACACAGGTAACAGGTTTAGGCACGATTGTGACGCAAAATTTAGGGGCGACTGGTACGTTTAAGTCTGGCGATACGGTGCAAAAAACTGTGACTGTTGTAAACGGTTTGATTACGAGCATTGTATGAGAGACGAAGCGATTGCGATGCTTTATGAGTCAATTAAAGATCGAGCACCTTTTAGTTTGGATGAATTTTATAAATGTTTGGAAGATTGGAAAGTTTTACCATTATTGAATAACGATGAAATCATCGGGGCAGTAATTCAAAAAGACAATGAATTACACATTGGATACGGTAAAAAATCTAAAGCATCTATTAGAGGTCATTTAAGAATATTGAGTAAAGTTATACAAGATTATGGATTTTGTGTAACTTCTGTTTTAAAAAATAACCCGCAAGGTTTAAATTTCTGCAAAAGGCTAGGATTCTTTGAAATAGCTGAAGAAAGCGATAAAATCCTACTTAGATGCGATCGGAGTCGTTATGTTGCGTAAATACTACTTATCCCGCGCTCAAACAAGAGCAATGTCTGTTGAACATCCGATTGGAGACCCAACGGGGGGCGCAGCATATCGAGAAATGCGCGATCCAGTTACTGCCGGAATTATGGCAGTTTCTACTATTGGCGGTTCTTTAATTTCATCCAATGCTGCAAAATCTGCCGGACAAGCGCAAGCAGATGCAGCATTGCAAGCCGCCCAAATGCAACAACAAACGGCAAATGCTCAAATTCCAGTATTGCAAGGAATTTACGGCAATCAAACTGGATATTTAAATAATTTATACAATGCCAATTTGGTTAATCAAGGAAATATTTACGGTCAAAATACCGCTAATTTATCTCCATATCAAACGGCTGGTGGCGAGGGTGCTACTCAGTTGTCAGATTTAACTAATCAAGGTTATTTTTCTAAACAATTTGGCCCACAAGATTTATATTCAAATCTTAGCCCAAATTATGGATTTATGCTTGGTCAAGGTTTGGGTGCTGTAAATCAGCAAACAAATGTAGGCGGTGGTGGATCAAACATTACAACCAATGCTACTAAATTTGCCGAAGATTACGCATCTAATGCTTATCAGCAAGCGTTTAACAACTTTCAAGCGCAACGCACAGGCATTTACAACACATTGGCGGGAATTGCAGGCATTGGGCAAACTGCGAATGCTCAACAGATTGCAGCTGGTGGTCAATATTCAAGCGCATTGGGTAATTTGTACAACCCATTGGTTTCTGCCAGTACATCAAATGCACAAAACCTTGGCCAAGGTATTACGAACTTGGCTACTGGTGGCGCAGCTGCGGGTGCGGCCGGTATTACAGGCGCGGCTCAAGCAGGCGCATCGGGGCAAGTAGGCTCTGCAAACGCATTGGCAGGCGGTTTATCAAGTGCAGGACAAACTTATGCATTAAGCCAATTGCTTGCGCCTAAAGTTGCAGCTGCAAACCCTACAAGTCAAATGTCCGCAATGGCTAATGCTGGCGGTGGCGGTTATACGGCCAATGATTACACAGGATAAATAATGGCAAACGTCGACCCAACTATTGCACTATCAGCCAAAGCGCCAGACTCAATGACCGGACTTGGTCAGATGCTAAACGTCGCTCGGGGCGCACAAGCATATCAGCAACAGGCAGAATCATTCCCGACTTTACTTGAACAACAAAAATTAGCGCTCAATCGCAGTCAGCAAATGTTGCCGATTGAAGTACGCCAAGCCGAGGCAACTGCGGGAACATCTGAGCTTGGGTTAAATCAAAAACAATTGACGTTGGCCGGTGGGATGCTGACAGGCTTGGAATATTCCGACGCATTAAAAACCGGCAATATTCCTGAATTAACAAGCCAAGTTAAAACAATCGAACACGTTTTAAAAGCAAACGGTGTGCCAGTAGAAAAGACGTTTGGGCAAGTAAACAGTATGCTTGCGTCCGGTGACATCAAGGGCGTACAGAATTTTATTGCCAACCTTAGAACTGGCCTTGCGTCTGAAACGCAGAAATTCTCTGCTGCATTGCCACAACCAATGGCCGGACTCAACGCACCTGCCGCATTCACAGCGGGTGGGCCACAAGGCGGCACAATCCAAAGCACGCCAATCGGCACGCAGGCAGCACCGGCACAAGCACCAATGACAACGGTTGCACCAGGCGTACAAACAGCGCCAGTCGCTGCGCCTGCGCCATTACAAGGGCAACCATTGGCGCCAACCGGCGTAACGCCACAGCAAATGGCTATGCCTACCGAGGCATTAAAAGCCTCAGAGCCTGTACCTTTGCCCTATCCTAGACGACAAGCTGGTCAGCCTTATATGCCGAGCCCTAGCGAAGCATCCGATACAACAAAAAATATTGCTTATCGTCAAGCCATTACAGATGCCACTAAAGATATGTCTGCGCCTAAAAACGCAATTAGAGAAGTTTTGTCATCTGCCGATAAAATTCAAAAATCAATGGGTGGCGAATCTTGGCTTTCTGATTGGTCAACAGGCGTTAAAGGTGCTGTTAATAGAAATGTACAAAAATGGCTTGGAACTGAAACGGGCGTTGAATTACAACGATTAAATAAAGATTTGGCAAACGTAGCTCTTGCAAATATTAGGGCTCAAGGTGGGTCAATTGATACGGTTGCCGGTCAACAATTGACTCGCATGGCAAATGGAGATGAAACTTATCCTCCGCAAATTTTGAAAGATATTGCACGCAGAACTCAAGCAGAATTAACTAATACTGAAAAACAAGCTCAAGCAGCAAACAGATTTGCAGAAAAATTTGGCGATAATAATTTATACAAATTTAAGCAAGAATGGGCAAAAAATGCTGATAGTAAAATTTTTCAAGCAATGAATATTTATGATGATGCTAAAGACCCTCGTGAAGCAAAAACACAAATTGATGCATTGTTAGGCAACGATTCTCGTCAACGTAAAATATTTTTTCACAAATACAACAACATTCAAAAACTAATTGAAAATGGGTCTTTGTAATGGCAGACGCTCTCGGTCAGTTGATTTTAGGTGAAGATACCATTTCTAAAGAGCCCGTTGCTAAAACGCCATTATCGATTAGCGGTACGCGTTCATCTGCTGCCGGTAATAACCCAACAGGTTATGGTGCTATTAAACATCCTGATGGTTCTTATACTTGGGATGTATATGAAACTCCTCAAGCAGGTGTTGCTGCAACTCAACAGGCAGTAGGTCGTTATTTAAATAGTGAAGGAATAATGACTGGGGTTAAACCCACACCTGAAAATGTTGTAGGTATGTGGGTTAATGGTAAACCGACAACAGGTTCTAGTGTTCAAGGTGGAGCATATGCATCAACTGTTCGTAAAGAACTTGAAAATGCCGGTGTAGTTTTAAATGATGACGGAACGATTCCGAATACACCACAAGCAAACAATGCCGTTACCCGTGCAATGATTGTTCACGAATCTGGGCATCAAAACGCTAGTAAATTTTTGCCTCATGTTGGTGGCGCCAAAGAACAAACAGACGCTTATGCGCCTGCGGACAAAGCAATTCCCACAACACAAGCAGCCGAGCCATCGTTAGGCGATTTAATCTTAGGCGGCACAGAATTACATGAGCCTAAAGCCGCAGCGCCACAAGTTGCCCCACAAGTTGCCGCGCCATTAGCAGAACAGCCAACAGCCGCACCGACTGCACCAGTTAGCGAGTCGGGCATTGAACAATTACCTGTTAAAAACTTAACGCCCGCACAACAAGCCAAAGGCGAACAAACTGTTGCTAAGATTGCGGGCAATGTAGACGCGGTATTAGCTATGCCTGCTGGTATTGCTAAATCGCTTGCAACTGCCTATATGTATTTAGGCGAACGTGCGATGCCTGGCGCTTTCCCGTTAGAAAAACGCGAAGAAATTGCCAACTCTATTGGTTCAGCATTAACGCCTGAGTTTGCTAAACATTTAGGAATTGATCCAAACAACCCAGGCTATCAAGAGGCATTGTTACAAAAAGTCGGGCATTTGTTTGAAAAAGGCATAGATTACGCAGCCGAAAAAACGGGATTACCCAAAGGCGATCTAGAGGCATTTGTTAATGTTTTGCCTTTTTTTAAACCTGAAATTCCTATTAAAAATGCCGTTTCAGCTCTTAAAGAACAGTTTGCTATTAAACAAGCCGCACCAAGATTTGAGCCTAGATTAGAGCCGACTGCCGAGCAATTAACACCACAAGAACCCGCGGCAGCTGGTAACTTGCAACAACAATTTGCCCAAAAGAAAATGGAGCAAATGCCTGTAACTGCGGCGGCAAATGAACCTGTAGTGGCAGCTGAACCAATCACAGCCGCGGCCGCGCCAATTGAAGGGCGAGAACTTAAAGGCGTTGGTGCTGCTAAAGCAGAACATAATCCATATACGCCATTTGTAAACGAAGAACACGCTCGCGGCGGCGATTTCCCTATGGTGAAATTATCTAATGGCTCAAGAGATGTGCCAGCACCTGAACAACAAACTCGCGCTCAAATTGCGCGGGAAATTTTAGGCACAGACCAAGTAAGAACTGGCGTCGTTACTGGCAATGAAAATACATTACGCAACGAAGTTACGTTAGCCAAAAAACCCGAACAAACACTTGAGGGTCAATTATTAAAAGATCAAATTTCTGTTGAGCAACAAGCGCTTTCTAAGTACGCTCGAAATATTATTCGAGATACCGGCGCTGACGAAGTGTTAGCTAATAATTATGAGCGTGGCGAACGTATTAACCATGCAGCCGTAGGTGAAGAAGGAATTGGCGGATTTCTTAAATCTGAAAAACAACGCATTTATGAACAAGCAAGACAACAAGTTGGTGACAATCCTGTTGAAGCAAGTAATTTAAAACGCATTATAAATTCACCGCAATTTGAAGCGGAATTAAAATTAAAAGGAATTAAAGATTTCACAAGCGGCATGAATGATTTAATTCAAATGCATGAGACCGCAGGCTTTGAAGGCCGAGCGCCAGGCAGCATTGCAGGGCTTGAAGAATTGCGTCAGTCATTAAATCGTGGATGGACTCCGCAAAATAGTCATTTTGTTGGTCGTGTTATTAGAGCGATTGACAATGATATTGCAGCAGCTGGTGGTCCTGGCTTATACGAACAAGCTAGAAATCTGCACGCGGCAGAAAAAACATTGTTTGGTTCAAAAGGTATCAAAACTTTATTTGGTGAAATTGATCCAAACGGCGTGCAAACGGCCACGTCATTTGACCAAATAACTCAAAAATTAAATAGTATGCCATTTGATGAATGGCGTCATGTATTTGATACATTTGATCGTATTTCTCGCGGAACAATTACTGAAAAAGGCGTGACATTAAACATTCCTAAAGAATTGCAACAAGCTGCCGAATCAGCAAAACGAGAAATTCTTGGTAGTTTGGCTAGGGAAGTTTACGAACAAGGCGCTCAAAACGCAGGCGTATGGAATTACAACGCAGCCAATAAAACAATGAACGCACGTTCTAAAAAAATGGAATATGCATTTGATCCTGAAACATTGAAAAAAATGCATACGTTGAATTACGGCGGTCATATTATGCCAGGTATGCATGGTTACGAAGGTGCTGCTTTACAAACTGAAAGGATAAAAGGTTTAGGTTCTCGATTGTTAGAATTGCCTGTTAAAGCAGCTAAAGGCATGGCAACAAGCGTGCCTTTTTTTGGCGGTGCAGTACCTGCTGTAAGTGAAACTTTAAGTCAAACAGCACGGACAAGAGCATTAAATAGAGCAGCATTAGAAGCGCAAAGAAAAATGCGTGAAAATGCTAAACTCGGAACAAAACTAAGCGACATCGGAAAAGAATGATGGACTCACAGTTAGCACTTAACTTATTGTTTGGCGGGTTTTGTACGCTGGCTGTATGGGTTTTAAAAGTCATTTGGGATGGCCAAGCAAAGATACAAGAATCTCATGCCGATATGCGCGAAAAGTTGCACGATTTTCAAACGCAAATGCATTCTGATTTTGTACGACGCGAAGATTTCAAAGACTTTGCACAAGAAATGAAAGATATGCTCAGTAAAATTTATGACAAGCTAGACAACAAAGCCGACAAATGAAAAGCGTAATGTTGAATTTGCTCACAGGCAAAGATAACCAAACATTTGATATTGCTCGCGTGGCATGGATGATTAGCCTATTGGCAATTTTGTTTGTTGCAGGGTACGAAGTAGTGATGCATGGAATGGTCAGCTTGCGTGAGCTCGCTGAGTCATTAGGTATCGTATCCGCATCCGGCGGTGCGAGTGTTTGGGCGAAAAAAGATGCTGAACCTACTTAGCTCGATTGTTGTATGGTTTTTTAAAGCCATTGCGTTAATCTTTTTAACGATTATCGCTTTCCCGTTAGCGCCGTTTTTGGCTTGTTTTATTGTGTATGCCGAGGAATCTACCCTTACGGGATTTCCTAGTTTGTTACCTGGCACACCGCGTGCGTTTCTGATCCCTGCGCTACGCATTTGGCAGAGCCCCGACGCACCAGTTGATGAATTTTGGTATTCCAAAGATTATTCTGGATTTCCTAAAGACGGTCGGACACAAGCTGATTACGACAAATCGGCATTGTTGCGCTGGGCCTGTCGCGTTAACTGGTTGTGGCGCAATGCTGCCTACGGGTTCGGCGCTAAGTTTGGCTACCCATACATCCAAACGTTAAATGATGGCCCTCTGTGGCGAACTGGCGTGAATTGCTCATACTTTTGGCAGGTCGTGAACGGTCTCGGGCAAGTTGGTTGGTGCTACAAGGCAGAATGGTTTTATACGTCAACTCGATACGTTGAAGTCTATTTTGGCTACAAGCTGATGGGCGACAGTATTAACGGTAAAAAGTTTGTGGCAATTCAATTTAATCCTTTTAGGACAAAATAATGTTTCCACTAATACCTAGCGCCTTATGGATGAAAATCGGCGCAGCTGTTGCATTGTGTGCAGCAATGTATTTCATGGGCTACAACCATGAACACAAAAAGTTTGTTAAATTTCAAGCCGAAATTGCTGCACTCGGCAAAGCGCAAGAATCTCTCAATCAAGCAAAGGTCAAAGAACATGAAACTATCACAAGTGGTATCAAAGACGAATACGAAGCTCGGCTTGCTGCTGTTCACAATTATTACTCTAAGCGGGTGCAGCAGCCCAATGCCAGTCCCAACCGTTTGCCCACCGTTTCCAAGCCCACCGCCTGCCCTGTTAGCGCCCCCACCGACACAGAACTTGTTGAACGATGCGCTCGGACTACCCTCCAGTTAACCGAACTACAAAAGTGGGTGAAAGGTATAACCAATGCAAAGTAACTGGAAGAAATCGTTTGATNTGATTCTCGAGGCAGAAGGCGGTTATGCCAACGACCCGCACGACACAGGCGGGATGACCAACCTTGGAGTTACTCGCGCAGTCTGGGAACAATGGGTTGGCAGACCGTCTAATGAAAAAGAAATGCGATCCTTAACGGCCGCAATGGTCGAGCCCTTGTACCATCGTAACTTTTGGGATGCGTGCAAATGCGACAGTTTGCCAACGCCGATTGATTATTTAGTATTTGATTTTGCGGTCAATGCGGGAGTTGGTCGTTCGGCAAAAACCTTGCAATCTGTTGTCGGCACAACGCAAGATGGCGCGATTGGGCCGGAAACATTGAAAGCCGTTAATCGCATGAATGTACGCGATTTAATTGAAATGTTTAGCCACGCTAAAATTGAGTTTTACAAATCATTGCACAACCAATATTATGAAACGGGTTGGTTAAATCGTGTTGCCACCGTCAAAACAGCAGCGCTTTCAATGGTGTAATTATGGCTACTAAACCAGTATTTAAAGACGAACGTAAAGGCCAAGGTAAGGGCGACTATACGGTATTAAAAGACCATGTAAAAGAATTGGCTCGGGAGCTCAAAAAACATGAGTCCGAGCCAATCTCTAAAGCGCATCCAGCTAAATAAGTTGATGTTGTTTTGGCATAACTCGCCATTCGCGCTCTGAGCGACCGGAATTAGAACGTACTAGCATTCCGGTCAAGATGATTTGATAATCGCGCTGAAGCTCATTTAAGCGCCTAGCGACCTGGTTGCCATCAAGACCAGTACGGGCGGCAATACCATCTTTGCCCAAAGCGCCGTATTTGCACAAACACTCAATAATCATATCTGAATGATGTTTGGCTAATTCTTTGGCAGAATCAGCCGCGGCCCAACTGGTTGCGGGATCGGTGTTGCGGGCGACTTGATTCATGTCATCAACAACGACAAAAGTGGAAAAAAACCAAACACCATTGCAAGCATAAGCAGGCCGACAACCCAAGCAATCGGCGGGATACGTTCATCAGCCTGCGAATAACGACTATAGCGCTTGCGTTCGCGTGGTGTGCGTAGAGTCCAGTTAGGGTGACTTAAATCTGTGTTATGTGGCCAATTACTCATCGCTGCCATCCTCTTCGTTGTATGTAATCTTTTCAATGTCCGCTGGGTCAATGTAAAGATCAAAAGTTTCGCCGTAACAGCACAAAACTTCTTTCTGTAGAAACCGAATAAATGGCTCACCATCGCGCCGATCAATCAATAAGCGCTCGGTGTACTTTGCAGTAATTTCTTTAACCATTTCGTCAGACAACTCGATGGCAAGCAAGCGCATTAGATTACGCCTGCCTTCGTCAGTAAATTCGTAAAATGATCCTTTCATGTTTCACCTATATTGATTAAAACGGCGGGTTACCGTGGCTAGATATTAAGCGATCTGAATATATCAAGCAAGATAAATTAACAAAAGTTAAAAAGTGTTGTTTTTTTGAGAGTGGGCCTACTCACGCAACTAGGAGGGGGTGGGGGACAACGCTTTCGGCCCTAGATTAAATCTTATTCTTAATTCGATAAAAGCGCAAAAGGTGAAAGAAACAATCGTACGCTTCGCCGAGCTCTAGATTGGTATATTCAAAAATCTTTACTTCGCCGACTTCGTTGAGATACACGTTTGCACATCGAGCCCCATCCATGCCAAGACCCGAATCGTACGCGGCCAGTTGCATGATTTGTTCATGGAATGGCGTCACCTTGTCCAGACTGCCTTCTTTGGTTTTGAAGTCGACAACGATGCCAGGCAAGTCGCCAACTGGTGGCACAAACATATCTACCTTGCCGCCAAAGCCATCTTCATGAGCGAACGACTTTTCGCATTGCCAAGGTTGTTCGCCAAAATGGGCGTCTAGGGCGCGTTTGACTTCGATGCAATAGATTGGCCAGACTTCGACCGTTTCGCTCTTAAAGAAGCGCTCAAGCACGCCATGCATACGCGTGCCTCGATCTGCTGCTTCACGTCCAGTTGACTTACTATCGGACATGACTCGCTCGAGCCAAGCGGCCTCGGGTTCACCGTCTAAGCGTGGCAAAGTCAACGCGGCCAGTAGCACTTGCTGTTGCAGCCAAGTGTTCAAACCGTGTTTAGCAGCCACGTTAAGAATAGTTGTTACCGACGGTACAAGATTCTTTTTGCGAGCATCTGCGAGGGTTGTGTTGCGAATACGCCCATCTTTCATTGTTTGGGTATATGCGGGAGTGCCGTCTAATTCGTACCAATGGCCTGATTCTGAATTCATTTGTTCACCTTTATTGCGAGTTGTTTAAGCACTTCAATTGTGTCGTTGATCCATTGTTTTTTGTCGCTATCAATCACATCGTTTATTTCGATCTGAGTTAAGCGCCAAGCCGCAAGGATCGCTTGCTCTTTTAGACTAGAAAGGGACGTCGTCATTCATGTCCTCAAGTGGCACAGTTGTACCCTCTTTCATTGCACGATACGCACCATCCGGTTTAGCAGCTGGTGGCGCATCTGACTTACCGCCGAGCATTTGCATTTGGTCTGCAACGACTTCGGTAGTGTATTGATCCACGCCATCTTTGTTCTGCCACTTACGAGTAGTCATGCGACCCGCTATAAAGACCTGTGAGCCCTTTTTTAAGTAATCCCCACATATCCCTGCCAGTTTTCCAAATGACGTGATCCTAACCCATTCTGTGCCATCTTTGTCTTTGGTTTTCCAACCTACGGCAATGCTGAAATTGCAGATTGCCTCGCCTGATGCCGTAAAGCGTATTTCAGGGTCTTTGCCCAAGCGCCCGATAAACTCACAACGGTTTAAATCGTTACTCATTATTTACCCTCCAACTCTGTTTTGATTCCGTCGTACATTGCTTTTAAGACGGGTTTTTGATCGGCCGCGCAAGATTTGTAAAACGTGCCGAATTTTTCTTTAAGTGAATCAAGCGTTTTGCAAGCAGCCATTACGTCAACTGCCCAATCCATGTCGAGTGTGACAGCAACTGATGGTGTGCGAACTGGCGCTTTTGATGCTGCGTTACCGTCGTCATCTTCCGACGCAATTCCTAAAGCTGCCTGCAAACCGTACCGTTTCCCGTACGAAATTGCCGAGCCAAATCCTTGGGCATCTTGTTTGGTCGCCGGTACAAACAACATACCGCACGACATTTCTTGACCAGACTCATGAATCAAGACCGTTTCGACAACAACACCGTGGTCAGCGGTATGTAATTTTTGCACAAACGCTAAACCGTTGGCGTTGAGTGCCGGCCGCACAGCGTCGATCACACTAGCTAGACTAGAGTATGCAGATTTAAAGTGGGGATTTTTTGCGTCTTTGGCTGCGTGATTCATTGCTGACTGAGCCTTGACTAGCGATTTTGCTAATTCGTTCATGTATCACCTGTATTGGTTAAAGTCCGAATGGACAGATAGATATTAAGCCATCTGAAACAATAACGCAAGTGTTGTATTCAGCGATCTTATTCAGTAGAATTAACCGATGACAAATTCAGAAATTATCAATGTGCTAGGTGGAACGAGCGTAGTCGCTAAACTGTGTAATGTGAGTCCAGCGGCCGTGTCGATGTGGCGTAAGACCAACATCCCTGCGGACAAGATGCTTTACTTAGCGGCTACGCTCGAAAAGTCTACAGAAGGTGTACTAAATCGTAGACAAATGTTTCCCAATACTTACAAAATCATTTGGCCGGAGTTGCACTAAGCCAAAAATCGTTTAAAATTATCGTATTGTTGGCTTGGAAATCAACGATATAAGACCGCTTTAATCAATGTCCCGCCCCGCAAAGGGGGCGCAACCTTAAAAAAGTTGCATTTCCAAACGGGGCATTGACTAAAGCGGTTTTTTTATTTTCCCGTCAGGGCGCGTAAGCTAATAGGGTGACCACCCGTACCCAGCACAGGTAGAGTGAATGACTTGCAAAGCGCTTCCCGTGTGACCCGCACGTCCTAGTAGAGAAATCGAACGGGATATAGACAGAGTAGAGCAATCTACTAAAACCATTTACTGTAGGTATTGATCTTTATTGTTTGCAAAGACTGCTCGCAATCTAGGGAATCTACGGGTGGGGTGAGCCGCCTGCCATAAATCTAGAAATAGATACAGGTCTGTCGTAAAGGATTTATGCTCAACTACTACGGTGGGTGGGTATAAGGGTGGGGTACTATTGTCTAAAATAATAGTTATCCACAGTCTGTTAAATAAATCTAACAAAACGTCCTAAATGTCACATAAATAATACATTTGGCGTCTTTATGTCTCATTTGTAATACATTGTTATACACATAGGGTAAACACCTAGCGATAAATATCTTGACATGAGAGTTAAGCAAGCTGAACATGGAGGCTCTTAACTAGGGGATCAAATGAAAAAACAACCAGTCGCAATTGCAGACCAAGGGTTTTACAAAAGTTGGACGCTTGAGCAGGCCGCAAGTCGTCCAGGCAGTCTGACCATCTTGCAAGCGCCCAGCCGCATCAAACACACAGTCCACCATCGTGACGGGAGAATTGTCCATGACCAAAAATCAACAACAAATAATGAACGCAATTAAAAATTCAGACAACTGGATAACGATTGCTGAAATTGCCAAAATTACGGGTATTTTTGAAAACAACGTTTACAAGGTTTTGCGTACAACACCATTTTTAAGAGTGGATCAAGCGCAGATAATGTTAAAAAACGGTCGCACAGCCGCTGTATACCGGATGCCAGTAAAGATTACAGGCACAGATATGGCGCTTAATCTTGCCAAAGAATACCCTGGCTTATGGGGTCAATTACATTGGGTTAAACATGAAACGATTTTGCACGGGATGCCAACGAGAAAAGCCGGTTCAAGGTGGTCAGTTGCTTGAAAGCCGGTACAGGCGTTGGAAGTGTTGGGAATGTGTGAACAAAATCAATCAATCAATTTATGCGAGTAAAAAAAATGATTCCACATCAATTAGCTGAATGGGCGTTATGGTTTTACGGGTCGTTTGCGCTATGGATTGGGGCGCTAATAGCTTGGGGTTGGCTAACCAAGAAAAAGCCGCCTGTAGAGCCGTTTAAGACGTTTGATGCGCCATGTAGATGTTTGAATCCTATCAAATGCGACTTTTACGACAAATGCATGAAGGATGAAAAATGATTACCGGTTATTGCTCGACTGAATACGAGTTAATGATCGTTTGGCAAATGTGGTTTGTGTTTACTCTAATAATCATGGGGGTGGTATGGATAGCTTGAAACAATATTCTGACTTAGTTGAGGCTCAAAGCAGGTCAATTGAAAGTTACGCTCGAGTTGTTAACAAATTGAAAGATGAAGAAGCTACGGCAATTCGGGGCGAGGCTTATTGGTCAAAACTGTTAGAAGAAGTTGTGGCCGCGGCCAGACTGTCTGAGCTCGAAGCGTGCGTTGAGTATTTGGAAAGTTTGCACCAGTTGCAAAGCAGCCATAATTATTATCGCAATGCAGCACTTA